>Ga0315275_10000031_pt1 | contig 107069 bp, 100 predicted proteins | sample YL17G03_0_MG_FD_205557 | JGI IMG/M metagenome (GOLD analysis project Ga0315275, IMG submission 205557) | Sediment microbial communities from Yellowstone Lake, YNP, Wyoming, USA - YL17G03_0 | ecosystem: Environmental > Aquatic > Freshwater > Lake > Sediment | place: USA: Wyoming | collected... | reverse complement strand
CCAGCGCATCCCGCAGCGCCTCGAGGATTTCCCGCTCCGGAAGCGGCGCTTCGCGCAAATCGACAGTTTCCCGCACGCGCCAGCGGGCGAGGACGTCGCGGGTCGATGCATCGAGCGCAAACAGGCTCGCGTGGTCCGTGCCGAACAGGAGCGCCCTGCTGCCCGGGCGGGCGGCAGCCTCGAAGATCCGGTGGTCCGCCCAGGCGTAGGTCCCGGTCATCGGATCCGCCCGATGAAGTCAGGCATCGTGACCGCCAGCTGCGCCTCGGCCGTGAAGGTTTGCGTGCCCCGTGTGTACTGCGCCACGACCTTGACGAGCCCGCTGTTCTCCGCTGAGAAATTGCGCAGCGGGTTGGGACCGTAGTCGCCGACGGGCAGGTAAGTGCCGTTCGGCAGGATGCCGCCGAGCCAGCGCAAGTCGTCGTCGCCCGGCCGCGTCGTCTCCTCAGCCAGCTTGAAGCTGGCAGGAACGGGTCCGAGCGCCACACCTTCCGCGGCATCGTCGCCATTCGCATAAGCGATCGCCTCGAACTGGACACCCTCGGCCGGGTAGTACGCGCCACCGGACAAGCGCGCGCGCCCCATGGCCGGGGTCACGACGATGCGGTCGATCCGTGGCGCGAGCCTCACGGTCCCGGCATCCAGGCCTCTCACTATCAGCCTGGCTTCGCCGAGTTGTGCAGTGTTGTTGAGAACCTCGATGTCGAGCACGCCGGGCGCCACGCGCCTGGCGCCGAGCACCTCGACCGACCCGCCGGAAAATGACACATCGCGTACCGCGACGTCGGGCAGGTTCATCCCCTCGACGGTCAGCGTGGTCCTTTCTCCGGCGAGAAGGAACCCCGGCAGGACCCTCGCAATGACGGCGCCGTCGCCCTTGCGCAGCCATCTGGCGCTGGAAGTGCGGAAGTTCGGCGCCGGGAAGTGGTTCTCGCCGTGTAGCTCGTCCCCGGACACCAGGTAAGCGCCGTTTGCGGCAAAGCCATTGTTCCTGGTCCGGGTGCGAAGCGCGTACCCGCCGTACAGCGTGCCTTCGCCGACAAAGGTTTCGGCGGTGCCGTCGGCGTAGGCGAGGCTGCCCGTGAGCTTGTACTCGGCATTGCCAACATCCGAGATCCGGGCTTCACCCCGGTAAGTGCCACGGCCAGGTTGATAGCCGAACACGCCCCACACGCCGTCGAGCCGGGCCTTCGGAGCCGACCACGCCTGGCCGTAAGGCAATCGCCCGCCCAGATAGCCGAGCACGGCGTCGGCCTCCGTCACCCAGCGCATTTCGCGCATCTGCCCGATGACCGTGGGCACGACGAAGAGGTGGAAATCCCTGAGCTTCGCCCAGTTCCCGGCGGTCATCCGGTACGAAAAGATCTTGCCCGCGGTGTGGCACCGCACGCAGGTCGTGAACAACCGCTCCTGGCCGGCGTCGGCAGGAACTTCCATCTGCTGGGAGTTATGCCAGAGGCTCAGGTAAGACACCCGGGCCTGCTCTTCCGGATCGAGGATCTGGGTGGCACAGAGTTCTTTCAGCAGGGTGTCCATGTCTCCCTTCCCGAGAGGCATGCCGTGCAGTCGACTCATCCGGTCGACGATGACCGTCCATTCCTCCGGAGTCGTCCGCAGGTCCTCCACGCGCGGAATCCTGCCGTCTGCTGCGGGGACATGGCAGCCGCTGCACTTCTGCCAGACCAGCGAGTCCCGGCTGAAAGCCTGCGCGCTGCTAGTCACGGCCAGCATCGCCAGGCCGGTGGCGATTCCCATCATCTTGATGTGTCGCATCGTCGGTCTCACTGAAAGGTCGCTCTTCAACCCTGCAGTCGTGCCCAGACCTCGCGGTCGCGTTCCATGGTCCAGATGTGCGGCCAGTCGACGCCGTCCAACTCGTCCCAGAGCCGCTGCACATTGAAGGGCAGGCAGTGTTCGAAGATCGGCCAATGGCCAAATTTCGGTGCAAGCCTCGCATGGGTCGCCGCGAATGCGTCGCGGAGCGTCCCCCGCCGGCCGTGCACGGCGCCTACCTCGTCGATCATCCCGCGCAGGAACTCGCGCGTCTGCTCGATGGCGGCGTCGCAGGCGGCGGCGCCCCGTGCCACTGCGCCACGCCCGCCGACCAACGCCTCGGCCCGCAGGGCCTTGATCCGGTCGAGCGTTTCGCCCATCCAGTCGCGATGAAAAGCATCGCCCGTGTAAAGCGCCGCCTGCGCCTCGACCAGGTCGCCGGCGAACAGCACTTTGTGCCGGTCATACCAGGCGACGATGTCGCCCGCCGTGTGGCCGCGGCCGAGGAACTGCAGCTCGAGCTGCCCGCGATCGCCGCCCAGCTCGATGGTCAGGCGGTCCTTGAAAGTGACCTGCGGCCACGTGAGTCCCGGTATCGAGTCGGGCTCCTTGAAAAGGCGTGGCATGCGGCCCAGCTCGCTCGCCCAATCCTGCATGCCGCGCTCGGCGATGAGCCGGCGGGTCATCGTGCTGCTGATGATGGTACCGGCGTCGAACGCGCTCGCCCCGAGCACGCGTACCGCGTGGTAGTGCGTGAGCACGAGGTACTTGACCGGCTTGTCGGTGTGCTCGCGCAACCGGGCGAGCCATTCGCGCGCGACGACGGGCGTCGCCCGCGCCTCGATGCAGACGAGGAAGTCCTCGCCCTCGATGGCGCCCACGTTGGGATCGCCCTCGGCGGTCAGCGCGTAAACGCCTTCAGCCAGGATCTCGAGCGTCTCGGTCTTCGCCGTCAGGTCAGCGGACGACGCGAATGGCTTCATGCGTATCGCTTCGTCCTAGGCCGCTGCATTGATGACCTTGATGGACGTGAATGCCTCAAGGCCTTCCTCGCCGAACTCGCGGCCGATGCCGGAGCACTTGATACCGCCGAACGGCACATGCGGCGCGATGTCGGCGTGCTTGTTGATGTAGACGGTGCCAGCCTCGAGGCGGGCCGCGACCGCGGATAGCTGCGCGCGGTCGGAACCCCAGACCGAGGCGGCAAGGCCGAAATCGCCGCTATTGGCGCGCGCAATCACATCGTCGAGGTCCCGGTAGCGCAGGATCGGCAACACCGGGCCGAACTGCTCCTCGTCCACGAGCCGGGTGCCGTCCTTGATGTCGGTCATGAGCGTCACGGGATAGAAATAGCCGGGACCGGCCATCGGCTCGCCGCCGATCAGCGTCTTGGCACCATGCCGTTTCGCGTCCTCGACGAGCTCGATAACCTTGCGATACTGACGCTCGTTCTGCAGCGGGCCGAGCAGGCTGGTCTCGACCATGCCGTCGCCCACCGGCACCTTGCGGGCGATGGCGACCAGCGCGGCGCAGGTGCGGTCGAACAGGCTGTCGTGCACGTACAGCCGCTTGAGGGCGGCGCAGGTCTGCCCCGAGTTGATGAACGCGCCCCAGAACATTCCCTCGGCGAGCTGCTCGACATTGGCGTCCGGCAGCACTACGCCCGGATCGTTGCCGCCGAGCTCGAGGGTGAGCGCCTTGAGCGTCGGCGCGGCGCTCGCCATGATTTTCTTGCCGGTCGGGATCGAGCCGGTAAAGACAATCTTGCCGATACCCGGATGCTGGCTCAGCTTCGCGCCCAGTTCATCACCGCCGGCGATCACGTTGACGACGCCCGGCGGCAGCGCCGCGCTGATCAGCTCGATCATGCGCAGTGTGCTGAGCGGCGTGAACGGCGAGGGTTTGATGACCACCGTGTTGCCGGTGCGGATGGCCGGCGCGATGTGCCAGATGGCGATCAGCAGGGGCCAGTTCCAGGGGGTGATCGAGCCGACGACACCGATTGGCACCCGGTGCATTTCGATGTGGTTCTTCGGGCTGTCCTCCAGGACCTTGACCGGGAGGGACTGGGTCGCGGTGAATCCTGCCCAGGCCGCGCAACCGCCGAGCTCGAACTCCGAGCCGAGGCCCTTGAGCGGCTTGCCCTGCTCCTTGGTCAGCAGCACCGCGAGTTCCGGCGCGTTGTCGCCGAGGACCTTGGCGATTGCCTGGCAAGCGGCCGCACGCGCGGCATCGTCGCTATTACGCCAGCTGGCGAAAGCCTTCCGGGCCGCGGCGATGGCCTGCTCGAGGTGGGCTTCGGTTCCCATCGGGCACAGGCCCACGACGCTGCCGTTGGCGGGGTTCCGGATCTCCTGATAGCTGTCGGCGCCGACCCGGCGCCCGCCGATGGTCATGTCGTACTTCTGGCTCATGGATGCCCCGTGTGCATTTGGTTTGAAGGGTGATTCAGCGGTCGGATGCCGGCATTAGGGCAGACACCGTCTCACGGAGTCTTGGCGCAATGTGCAGCCCACTTGTACAAGAGTGCATGCAATTGCCCGCCCGTGGGGCCGGGCCCGGGTTGTAGGTGACGGCGGCGAGGCGCAAGATCGAGGCGTATGTACCAATCCTACGCCATCGCTGACTGTCGCCCTCGCGATCGATTCGACAGCTTCAGGGCACTCGTCAACGACGTTTTTTGTCCGATGGAAATCGAGAGCCATCGGAGCGTGCGCGATGCTTTCTGCGCGCGCATCGATGCAGTCAATCTCGGCAACGTCAAGCTGGTCCGCGTGTCGACGGGTCCGCTGCAGGTCCGCCGGCGATCGCAGGATCTGGCGCACATCTCGGCGTCGCCCTATCTGGTCAAGTTCCAGCTCAAGGGCGAGAGCCTCTGGACCCAGCGCGGCAGGCAGGTCCATGCCCGGCCGGGGGACTTCGTGATCGCCTCGACGGCGGAGCCTTATTCGCTCACTTTCCGCGGCGACTACGAGATGCCGGTGATGGTGGTCCCCGACGCCATCATGCGCCGGCTGACCCCCGATCCGGACCAGTTTCTCGGGCGGCGAATGGCGGCCGAGGAGGCGGATTGCGGACTCCTTAGCAGCTTCGTCGCACAGATCGTCGCCCGGATGAATCAGCTGTCGGAGCCGATGGTGCACCGGATCGAGGCGAACGTGCTCGACCTGCTGGGCGCGGTATTGAGCGCCCGTGCCAGGCCCGGCCCGCTGACCCACGAGCAATTGCTGGCCCAGGCCAAGGTCTACATTCAGGACCATCTGCATGACCGCGGGCTGGGGCCGGCGGCAATCGCCGCGGCGTTCGGCATCAGCACACGCTCGGTGCATATGCTGTTCGAGACGGAGCCGACGACGGTCGGCCGGTACATTCGGGCGCAACGGATTGCGGCGTGCCGCCGTACGCTCGAATCGGAGGGGCCAACGCATGCCTCGCTGACTGACGTGGCGTTGCAATGGGGCTTCTACGACCTTCCCCACATGACGCGCTGCTTCCGCGATGAGTACGGGGAGCCGCCGCGCCGCTTCCTGTCGCTCAAGCGCAACGACTGATTGCAGCTTGGTACAAGCGGGTTGCGCTTAATGCCAAGACTGGGCGGCTCGGGTTGGCTTGAATGATCACTGGGGTGGATTTTGCTGGCTGATCCTGGTCAACCGGACTGAGGGGGGGGGAAATGTCACAGAAATATCGCTCCAGAGTCTTGCTGGTCGGCACGGGCCTAGTCCTGAGCAGCAACGCCCTGGCACAGGTGACGCTCGAGAGCGTCACCGTCACGGCGCAGAAGCGTGAGGAAAGCCTGCAGGATGTCGGCATTTCGGTGACCGCCGTTTCCACTGCCCAGCTCGAGAATCTGGGCGCCAGCAGGTCGGTCGACATCGCACAGCAGGTGCCGGCCATGCAGTACACGACCTGGACGCCGGCATTCACCACCTTCAGCCTGCGTGGCGTGTCGCAGAACAACTTCCAGGACAACCTCGAGGCGCCGGTCGCGGTGTACATGGATGGCGCGTACGTCGCCAGCATGAACGGGATCAATGGCCAGATGTTCGACCTGGAGCGCATCGAGGTGCTGCGCGGCCCGCAGGGAACCCTGTTTGGCCGCAACGCCACCGGCGGCCTGCTCCACTTCCTGAGCCACCGCCCCGTGGAGACCGAGACCAACGGCTACATCGAGGCCGGCGCGGCCGACTTCGGAACCTACAGCTTCGAGGGCGCGGTTGGCGGCGCATTCTCCGACCGGGTCCGTGGCCGGATCGCGGGCCGCTGGGAAGAATCCGACGGTTACCTAAAGGCCGGCACTGCGTTCGACATCCCGGCAACGGGCCAGACCTCGCAGGGTGCCGACGGCATCGCCCTGCGCGGCATGCTGCAGATCGATGCGAGCGACGCGGTCAAGGTCGACCTGACAGCTGCATACTCCAAGGACGACCACGTTCCCACCGGCCAGTACGTCGTCACGCTGACCGGGTTCGACATCAATACCGGACTCGGCGCCTTTACGAATGCATTTGCGGGCGACCCGGCTGACCCTGACGGACCGTTCGACTTCCCGCGTACACCGATCACGGGCGATGAGCACCGGCACTGGTCGAACCTGGATACCTACTTCGACCGCGAGACGACTTCCCTGACCGCGCAAGTCACGGCCGCGCTCGGCGGCGTCGAGTTTGTCTCGATCACGAACTGGCTGACCCTCGACAAGTTCTACATCGAGGACGCAGCCGGCGGGTTGGAAACACTCGTGGGCCTGTCGTTTGTCTACACCACCGAGGCCGCCTTTGACCAGTGGTCGCAGGAATTCCGCCTCTCGGGCTCGTCGGACCGCGTCCGTTGGCAGGTGGGCGCGTATTACCTCGACATGAGCTGGGACACTTTCCAGAAGGTCGACGGCGGCCTGGCACTCGGCTTCACCGGCTCCTCCAGCGACACCCAGAACCTGTCCACTTTCGGCGTCATCGACTCCACCAATTGGTCCGCTTTCGGTCAGGTCGAGTTCGACCTGGCTGAGCGCTGGACACTCATCGCCGGGTTGCGCTGGTCGCAGGACGACAAGGACCTGGAGATGCAGCAGGTTTACGAGGACATCCCGGAAGGCGTTCCGCCGACCGAAACACGCAACATCGACGACATCGCCGTCACGATCCCGGGAGTCGACGTGATCGACTACGGTGACTATGCGGCGCGCCTGCAGCTCAACTTCGAGCCGACCGATAGCAGCCTCCTTTACGTCTCATACAACCGCGGCATCAAGGGTGGCAACTGGTCGCTCGACCCGCTGGGCTTCGTAGCGGACGAGGACCTCAAGCACCACGAGGAGGTGCTGCAGGCCTTCGAGCTCGGCTGGAAGAGCGAGTTCTGGAACGGCGCCGCGCGGCTGAACGCCGCGGCGTTCTACTACGACTACAAGGACTACCAGGCCTTCTCGCTCGTGAACCTGACACCGCAGGTGACGAACTCGAATGCCGACGCGCAGGGTGGCGAGATCGAGCTCACGTTGTCGCCCACGCAAGGCCTCAACCTGATGCTCGGCGCCTCATTCATCGACTCCACGGTCGACGCCGTGCCGACCGTCTTCCCCGGCACCGTGAAGGCGGAGTTCCCGAACGCCCCGGGCATGAGCCTGAACCTGCTGGCGCGATATGAGTGGCCAGCCTTCGGCGGCAATCTTGCCGTGCAGTTCGACGGCAAGTGGAACGACGACCAGTTCCTCGAGGGCACGAACTCCGAGGTGTCGTTCGAGCCCGCTTACTCGGTGTGGAACGCGAGCCTCTCGTACGCATCCGGTGATGGCGGATTCGGCATGTCTGTCTACGTGCGCAACCTGTTCGACGAGGATTATCGGTTGTACAACCTCGATCTCGGGGCGCTCGGCTTCATCGAACAGGCTTTCGGTCCGCCGCAGCAGCTGGGCGTGACGGTTTCCTACCGATTCTAGCCATGCAAATGGCGTCAGCGGAACTCGAGCCGATCGAACGGGCCTCGACCGCGGAGCTTCGCGCCCTGCAACTGGAGCGGCTGCAGTGGTCGCTGCGGCATGCCTACGAGAATGTTGCCCACTATCGGCAGAGCTTCGACGCGGCGCGCGTGCATCCCGGCGACCTCCGATCGCTCGAGGATCTTGCCCGCTTTCCGTTCCTGACCAAACAGGATTTTCGCGCCAACTACCCGTTCGGGCTGTTCGCGGTGCCGCGCGAGCGCGTGGTGCGGATTCACGCCTCGTCCGGCACGACCGGCAAGCCGACAGTCGTCGGCTACACGGCGCGGGACATCGACATCTGGACCGGGCTCGTTGCCCGTTCGATCCGGGCCGCCGGGGGACGGCCGGGCGACATGGTGCACGTCGCTTACGGCTACGGGCTCTTCACAGGCGGTCTCGGCGCGCACTACGGGGCCGAGCGCCTCGGTTGCACCGTAATCCCGGTGTCCGGTGGTGCCACGGAGCGCCAGGTCTCGCTGATCTGCGACTTCGAGCCCCGGATCATCATGGTCACCCCCTCGTACATGCTGGCGATCGCCGACGAATTCGAAAAGCAGGGGCTCGACCCTCGCCAATGCTCGCTGGAAATCGGCATCTTCGGTGCCGAACCGTGGACCGAGGGCATGCGCGCGGCGATTGAGGAGCGGCTCGACCTTTCCGCCGTGGACATCTACGGGCTGTCCGAGGTGATGGGGCCGGGTGTCGCGCAGGAGTGCGCCGAGACCAAGGACGGCCCCTGTGTCTGGGAGGATCACTTCTATCCGGAGATCATCGATCCGGCGAGCGGGGCCGTGCTGCGCGACGGCGAGGAGGGCGAGCTCGTATTCACATCCCTCACCAAGGAAGCACTGCCGGTGATCCGCTACCGCACCCGGGATCTCACGCGGCTGCTGCCCCCGACGGCGCGCTCGATGCGCCGCATTGCCAAGATCACGGGACGCTCGGACGACATGCTGATCATCCGGGGCGTTAACGTCTTTCCGACCCAGATCGAGGAAGCGATCCTGCGCTGCGCAGGGCTTGCGCCCCACTTCTATCTCGAAGTGACCCGGGACAAGGCCCTGGATGACATGATGGTTCATGTCGAGAGCCGTGCGGGAGCCGATGCGACCGCCGCGGCGCGCGAGCTTGCCCACGGCGTCAAGACACTGGTCGGTATCACCGTGCGGGTCAACGTGCTTCCGCCGGGTGGCATCGAGCGATCCCAGGGCAAGGCGAAGCGGATCGTCGATCGTCGTAAACTCTGAAGGCCATCACCAAGTCGAGTGAACCGCTCTTGAAATCCGCGACATTGAGTTTCCCCCGGCGATACGCGGGACGCGCCATTCCGGCAGTCCTGTTTGCGCTCCTGCTGACGGGTGGCGCGGCCGAAGCCCAGTTGCAGCCTGAACCGCTGGTGCGGCAGGACCTGCCGGCAAACGGCAGCGCGCATTGGGTGTGGGTCAACGACATCGTTTTTCATCACATGGCGGACGGCAAGGCGTTCCTGTTCGACGGCGACAGCGGGAGCATGCTCGGCATGCTGAGCACCGGATTTGGCTTCGGCGGCGTGGTTGTCCCCGGCCATGGTTCAGTAATCGCCTCGCCGGAGACCTATTTCTCGCGTGGGACACGCGGCACGCGCACCGACGTCGTGACGCTCTACGATGCGCGGACGCTCGACCCGACCGAAGAAATCGTGATTCCGGCCAAGCGCGCCAGCACCATGCCGATGCGCGCATCCACGGCGCTTACGGACGACGACCGCTTCCTGCTGATCTACAATTTCACGCCCGCACAGTCCGTCACCGTGGTCGACCTGCGCGCGCGCAAGTTTGTCGGCGAAGTGGATACGCCGGGCTGCGCGCTCGTCTATCCCACGGGCCCGCGCAGTTTCTTCTCGCTTTGCGGCGACGGCACGGCGCTGACTGTAAGGCTGGACAATGCCGGCCTGGCCATCGCCACGGAGCGCACCCCGCAACTGTTCGATGCCGAGCAGGATCCGGTGACCGAGAAAGCCGTGCGCGACGGCGATACCTGGCTGTTCGCCTCGTTCGCCGGCGACATCGTGCCGGTTGAAACCGTGGAAGGCAGGACGCACGCCGGGGCGCACTGGTCGCTGACGACAGCGGAGGAGCGAAAGGAAGGCTGGAAGCCGGGCGGCATGCAGCACCTGGCCCTGCACGTTGCCAGCCGCCACCTCTATAGCCTGATGCACGAAGGGGGAGTGGATTCCCACAAGGATCCCGGTTCGGAGATCTGGGTGTACGATCTGGCGAGCCGGGAGCGGACGCAGCGCATCTTGTTGCAGACGCCGTTGACGTCGATCGCCGTGACCGGCGACGACAAGCCGTTGTTGTTCGGTATCTTCATCGCGGCGCCGGAGTTGCGCGTCTTCGATGCCAGGACGGGCGCCGCGCTGCGAACCATCGGCGAGGTCGGCTTTTCGCCGACCATCCTCGTCACCTATTAACGTGGAGGGCCAGCCGTGACGCTCGACCCCGCCATCTCCTGGTTCCTCGGGCTGGGGCTCGCGCTGTTATTCGGCCTCGCCGCAGGTCACAAGCTCGCGGATCACCAACGGTTCCTGGCGGTGCTCAAGAACTACGACCTGATGCCGGAACGGCTGGTGCCCTTGGCGGGAGCAGCTGTCGTAGCCGCGGAAGTCGTGGCGGTCCTGCTGCTCGTGTTGCCCCCGGTTCGCACACTCGGCGCGTGTCTTTCGGTGGCATTGCTCGCAGTCTATGCACTTGCGATTGCAGTCAATCTGCTGCGGGGGCGGACGCGGATCGATTGCGGCTGCTTCGGCTTCGGCCGGCACGATCGCATCGCCTGGACCATGGTGGTTCGCAACCTGGCCCTGGTCGCGCTGGCCCTGGCATTGCTGCTGCCGGCATCGCAGCGCGATCTGGTGGCGCTCGATGCGCTGACGGTCGGTGCGAGTCTGGTGGTTGTTGCCGTGCTTGCCGCCACGTTCATTCGCCTCGGGGCGCTGCCCTTGGATCGCAGGGGCGCGCCATGAGTGCGGCAGGATGGATTGCCATCAGCGGATTGTGGGCGGTCGTGATCGGCCTGACGATCATGGTGTTCGCGCTGGCACGGCAAATCGGCGTGCTCCACGAACGGCTCCAGCCGGTCGGCGCGCTGACACTTGCCAAGGGCCTGAAAGCCGGGGATCCGGCGCCACAGCTTGAGGTCGACACGCTCGCCGGGGAAAGGCTCAACATTGGCGCCCCGAATCCAGGCGGTGCGGACACGCTCGTGATGTTCGTTTCGCCAAGCTGTCCGGTCTGCAAGTCGCTGTTGCCCGCGCTGCGCTCGATTCGCCGGCGCGAGAAGCCGCGGGTCGAGGTCATCCTGGCGAGCGATGGGCCGCCAGCCGAGCATGGCAGTTTCATTGCCGCCGAGTCGTTGCAGGAATTCCCATACGTGCTGTCGGAACGGCTGGGACTTGCCTTCGGCGCCGGTCGCCTGCCGCACGCGGTGTTGCTGGATGGCGGTGGGATCGTGCGCGCCAGCGGGCTCGTCAATTCGCGTGAACACCTGGACAGCCTGTTCGAGGCGCGCGAGCGTGGCGTCGCTTCATTGCAGGAATTCCTCGAGCGGACCGGGCGCCGCCACGTAGCCTGATGGCCATGGATTCAACGAGGGTGCCCCATGCCGAATTATGATGATGTGATCGAGCGCATGACGCGGCGACTCGCGAAGACCGTGGCCAGGCGGAGCGTACTGCGTACGCTCGGCAGCGCCATGATCGGCGCCGCTGCGCTGCCGCTGCTACCGGTGGCGCGCGGCCAGTCCACCGGGAAGGAATCCGGCGATCCCGCCTCCTGCGACTACTGGCGCTACTGTGCCATCGACGGCTTCCTGTGCGCCTGTTGCGGCGGCACGGTCAGCGTGTGTCCGCCCGGCACGGAGCCCGCGCCGATCAGCTGGGTCGGCACCTGCCGCAACGCCGCGGACGGACTCGACTACATCGTTTCGTACAACGATTGCTGCGGCAAGAGTTCCTGCGGGCGTTGCCTTTGCAACCGCAACGAGGCCGACCGGCCACTTTACATGGCGGGCAGGTCCAACGATTACAACTGGTGCGTGGGGAGTCAGGCCAACGTGCCGTACCACTGTACCGTCTCGCGCATCGTCGACGTGGTCACGAAGTGAGGTCGCACCTGTTGGGCGTGAAGTCACTGGTCTGGTTGGTTCCGCTGTGCGGGCTGGCCGGATCCCCGTGCGTTCTCGCCGATGCTGACCGCGCCCGGCAGGACTACATGATTCACTGCATGGGTTGCCACGGCGAGCAGGGCGAGGGGTTCAAGGAACAGGTGCCGAGCATGCGCGGCACGCTTGCCCGACTGGCAACACTGCCGGACGGGCGTTCATTTTTGCTGCGCGTGCCAGGCGTCTCCCGGTCCAGTCTCGATGCAGAACGGATGGCCGAAGTGCTCAACTGGACGCTGCGCGAATTCAGCGCGGCTGAAACCCTGCGCTCCATCCCTCCGTTCACAGCCGATGAGGTGACCAAGGCGCGATCCCGGCCCTTGCTCGAGGTCTCGTCGACGCGTGTGCGGGTGTTGCGCGGCGAGGGGCTCGGCCAATAGCCGGGCGACCGCAGGCCGGAATCCGCCCGCTTACCTCACTGTCGGGGCAGGCTCGGGCCGAGCAGCATCGGGCCGTGGAGCGCGAGATACACGAGAAAGGCCGCCGACCAGAGTAGCGCCGAGCCGGCGAGCGCCCACTCACCCAGGTCGGTCACTGAAAACGCGAGCCGCAGCAGTGAGGCCGCGAACACCATCAGGAAGGCGACTTGCATGGTAGCCGCGGCCTTCAGGGGGCGGCCGGTGTGGCGCAGCGCCACGCGCGTCATCAGGCCGATCTTCAGCATGCCGTAGGCACCAAGCGTGAACGCGTGGATCCACGCATCACGCGGCACACTCGAACTGAATTCGGCGAGCGCGCGCAGCACGAGCGCGACGATCAGCCATGCATAGCCGAGGTGGATGCACCACAGCAACGGCTCGCTGAGCGTGCGCCATCCCCGCCAGCGCGCAAATCTCCAGCCATGCACCGCCGCCGCCGCGAGCGCCGCGGCCGCGGTCCAGCGCGGCGGTGCGCCGAGCAGGTCGGCGCAGGCAAAGGTGACCATGGCGAGCGCCGTGGCGTATTCGAGCGGCGGCAGCATCGCGGCTGCATGCTCGCCGCGTGCGTGCAGCCACCGGCGCGTGAATGCGCCGATGAACAGGCCCCCGTAAAGGGTGAACAGGAACGCCAGCGCATGGACCCCGAGTGTCAGCGCCCAGCGCGCATCGAGCTCTGCGCCGCGCGCCAGCGCCACATGGAACGCGATGTTCGCGCCGGCCAGCGCGACCAGCGGCGGTAGCGTCCACCAGAACAGGCGCCGGCGCGCCGAGGCGATGGTCCGAAACAGCATCGCGCACAGCATTGGCAGCAACGCGCAATCGATGATCGCGACCAGCGGCCAGGCGAGCCACTCCGCCCCGAGCAGCGCCACACGACCCGCGAGCCACAGCACCGCGAGCACGGCGAGCGGGGGTCCGCGCAGCTCGGCCGCGCCGGACCAGCTCGGCAGCGCGGTGAGCAGCACACCACACACCAGGGCGGCCGCGAAGCCGAACAGCATTTCGTGTGCATGCAGCAGCGGCAGCGCAAGCCCTGCGCCCGGCGCGCCCCACCATCCGGCCCGCGCCCCGAACCACAGCGCGAGCAGCAGCGGGCCATAGCTGGCCGCGCCGAGGAAGAAGGGCCGGAAGCCGCTCGACCAAAGCGCGCGGCCGCTCAATCCGGGATCGCCCCGGCCGCCGCCAGCGCGCAGCACTCGTCTTCGGAGAAGCCCGCCTCACGCAGCACCGGGCGCGTCTGTTCGCCCCATTTCGGCGGAAACCGGAATTCGCGCGCCGCGCCCGGCAGGTCGACCGCCATCGGCTGCATGCGCACACGCTTGCCGTCCGGCATCACGGTAGCGGTGAGGCGCTCGCGCAGCGCTTCCAGCTCGCGCACCGCGGCAACGCCGTTGATGCGCGCATGCGGAATCGTCGCAGTCCGCAGGTCCGCAATCAGCTCCTCGGTGCTCGCCTTTGCCGTCAGCGCGGCGATGTCGCGCTGCAGCTTGCTGCGGTCGCGGATCCGGCCCTCGTTGGTCACGCGTTCCTCGCTCGCAAGCGAGGCAAAGCGCGTCATCGCGGTGAGCCGCCGCCATTGCCCGTCGCTGCCGATCGCCATGTAAAGGAAGCCGTCGCGCGCTGGATAGACATTGGTCGGCACGAACTTGCGGTGCTCGTTGCCGGCGCGCGTGACTTCCCAGGGCTCGCAGCCAAAATCCAGCAGCGGCAGCGTGGTGATCAGCCAGGAAGCCGCCGCCTGCAGCATGGAGACGTGGATCTCGCTGCCGCGGCCGGTCTCAGCGCGCTCGGCGAGCGCGAGCATCACGTTCGCGTACACCTCGTCGCCCGCCTTCAGGTCGATCACCGGCACGCCGCACAGCACCGGGCTGCCGTTCGGATTGCCGGTCAGCTCGACGTAACCGGCCATCGCCTGGATCACCGGGTCGTAACCCGGCACCTCCGGGTATTCCGGCCCGAGCGCCGAGATGCCGGCCCAGATCAGGTCCGGCTTCACCGCCGCGAGCGTCGCATAGTCGATGCCGAGCGGCTGGTAACGCCCCGGTGCGGTGTTGCAACAGAACACGTCTGCATTCAGCCCGCGCACCAGGCGCTTGAGTGCCACGCGCCCCTCGGCGCTCTTCAGGTTCAGCGCAATCGCCTCCTTGCCGACGTTGGGTGCGATGAAATAGCTGCGCCGGTCGTCGTCCGCGACGCGCGAGCCAATGTAGCGGTTCGGGTCGCCGGGCAGGTCCCTGCCGGAATCCAGGGCCTCGATGCGAATCACGCGCCAGCCGAGCTGCACGAAGCGCAGCGTCGCATAGGGCATGGAAAGCGCCTGTTCGAGGCTGAGTACCGTGCGCCGCCTCACGCCGCGTCGTTCCAGACGGGCAGCTGCGCCGCGCCGTGCAGCGCGCGGTACACGTTCTCCGGCGTGAATGGCAGCGCGGTGATGCGCACGCCGGTGGCGTTGAAGATCGCATTTGCAACTGCCGCGGCGATGCAGATTGCCGGTGCCTCGCCCACGCCCTTGGCGCCCTGCGGTCCTTCCCCGTCCATGGTCTCGATAAAACTGACGTCCATCTCCGGAATTTCGGGCGCGGTGACCAGCTTGTAGTCGCGGAAATTCGGGTTGCGCACCACGCCGTTTTCTACCATCAGGTTTTCGGTGAGCGCATAACCCTGACCCATGACGATGCCGCCCTCGATCTGGCCTTCGATGCCCAGCCGATTGAGCACGCGCCCGACGTCGTGCGCGCCGGTCACCTTGAGCAGGCGCACGATGCCGGTCTGCGTATCCACCTCGATCTCGCAGACCTGCGTCGCCCACGCATAGGCCGCCGAGACGTCACCCTTGAACTGCCTGTCCTGGTGGTGGCTCGGCGGTTCGTAGTAGAAAGTGGTCATCACGAGCTCGGCGCGATCGGAGAAGTGCAGGCCGCGCAGGAACTTGCCCAGCTCGAACAGCTTTTCGCCGCTGTCCCTGCGCACGATATAGCCACCGCGCAGCTCGAGCGCGTCCTCGGCAAGCCCCGTCTTCGCCGCGGCCGCGCCGAGGATCTTCGCCCTGGCCTTGCGCGCGGCGCCGATTGCCGAGTTGCCGGCGATGAAGGTGGTGCGCGAAGCGTGCACGCCGACGTCCCAGGGCGTGATATCGGTGTCGTTGTTGACCACCGTAACGGCCGAAAGCGGCAGGCCCAGCTCCTCGCACACCAGCTGCGCGAGCACCGTTTCCGAGCCTTGCCCGATCTCCGAGGCCCCGGTGATCAGCGTGAGGTGCGCGAAATCGTCGATCTTGAGGATCGTGCCGCAGCCATCCGACGGGTAGATCTTGGCGCCGCCACCGACGTGCAGCATCGAAGCGATGCCGATTCCGCGCTTGATCGGATCCGTATCGTTCCAGCGCGCGCGGTTCTCCGCCTGCTTGCGCAGGAAATCGCTGCGCCCGGCCGCAGTGCGCAGACATTCCTTGAATCCGCAGCTGTTGAAATGCATGCCCTGCGGCGTGACCTCGCCCGGGTCCTGCGCGTTCTTCAGCCGGAAGGCGAGCCCGTCCATGCCGACCGCTTCGGCCAGCTTGTCCATGTGCGCTTCCACCGCGAAGGTCGCCTGCAGGTTGCCGTAGCCCCGGAACGAACCCGCATACGGGTTGTTCGTGTAAATGGCCTTCGTGTGGTACTTGCAATGCGGCACGCGGTACAGCGACGAGATCGTCTGCATCATGACGAACGGCGTGGTGGCGCCCCAGGAAGTGTAGGCGCCGTTGTCGTGCACCGTCTCGACCGTGCGGAAGGTCAGCGTGCCGTCCTTGTGGCATCCCGAGCGCAGCTTCAGGAGCACCGGCTGGCGCGTGGGGGAGGCGATGAATTCCTCTTCCCGCGTGAATACCAGTTTCACTGGGCGCCGGGTGATCCTGGCAAGGAAAATGGCGATCGGCTCGAACGGATAGATGTCGAGCTTGGAGCCGAAGCCGCCGCCGATCGGCGGCTGGATGATGCGGATGCGCCCCGGATCGATGTCGAGGAGTTCCGCGAACTCCCGCTTGTGCAGGAACGGCACCTGGGTGTTCGAATAGAGCAGCAGGTTGCCGCTGGAGTCGAACTCCGCGATCACCCCGGAGACGCCCATACAACAGTGGGTCACGTAGTGCAGCCGGAAGACGTCTTCAACGACGACGTCGGACTCCGCTTCGCCTTGCGCCACGTCTCCCTGCGCGTATTCGAAGGTCATGGCGATGTTGTCAGGCTTGCCGGCGAAGGCCACCGATGCTCCGGACGTCTTGAGCTGCGGACCCTCACCGGTGCCGCGCGGCTCGGGGTGAATGAGCGGTGCGCCCGGCGCGAGCGCCTGCTCGGGCGTGACAACCACCGGCAGCGGCTCGTACTCGACGCGGATCAGCTTCAGCGCCGCCTCGGCGATCGCCTCGCTGTCGGCGGCGACTGCCGCGATCTCGTCGCGCAGGCTGCGCACGCGGTCGGTCTTCAGCGGCAGGTGGTCCTTGGCAACGCCGATCGGCCGCTGCCACGGCACGTCTGCCGCCGTGATCACGGCGTGCACGCCGGGCAGCGCGCGCGCCGCTCTGGTATCTATTGAAACAATGCGCGCGTGCACCTGCGCCGAGCGAAGTATCTTTGCGTGCAGCGCACCCGGCACCTCGAGGTCCTGGATGTAACGCGTCTTGCCGCTCGCCTTGTCGGGCGCATCCAGCTTCGGGATGCGCTTGCCGATCAGCGTGTCTTTCGCGACGGGTTTCTCAGCGGCGCCCATGTTCGGTTCCCTGCGTCGCAGCGTCGGCCGCCGCCGCGATCGCCTCGATGATCTTGCGGTACCCGGTGCAGCGGCACAGATTGCCCTCGATGCCGCGCCGGATCGCCGCCTCGTCCCTGGCGTGATCGCGCTCGATCAGGTGGCTTGCCTGCACCATCAAGCCTGGGGTGCAGAAACCGCACTGCACCGCGCCGCTGGCAACGAAGGCGTCACGCAGCCGCTCGCCCGCCTGCCTTGTCACCACGCCCTCGATGGTCACCAGCTCGCGCCCGTCGCAGTCGGCCGCGAACATGAGGCAGGAATTCACTGTCGCGCCGTCCACGAGGATCGTGCAGGAACCGCACTCGCCCTCGCCGCAGCCGTACTTCGTGCCGGTGAGCCCGAGCCGTTCGCGCAGCATCTCGAGCGCGCTCATGCCCGCGGGCACGGTCAGTTCCCTTTTCACCCCGTTCAGGGCGAATGCGATGTCACAGCTGGCAGACATGCGTCAGCACTCTCTTGAGCATGTTGTGGATGAGTTCGCGCCGGTACCAGTCGCTGGCGCGCAGGTCGGAAATCGGATGCACTTCTTCCAGCGCGATGCCTGCCGCGGTTTCGAGCGTTGCCGCATCGAGGGGCCGTCCCTCGAGCGCCGCTTCGGTGCGCGGCGCGCGAATTGGCGTCGGCGCTACCGCGCCGAATGCGAGCCGCACGTCGCGCAGCAATGGACCGTCGCGGCGCGCACCGAGCGCGATCGCGATCGCCGCGATGTCCAGCCCCGGCCGGGTGCCATGCTTGTAGAACTCGCCCCTGAATCCCGCCGGCGGCAACGGAACCTCGATGGCCGTGAGCAACTCTGTGGGCGCCCGGCAGCTGCGCCCCGGACCGAGGAAGAACCCGGTGAGCGGCACGCAGCGCAGCTGCAGCGCGCCGTTTGGCTTCGACGCGAGCACGGCGCGCGCGTTCAATGCGAGCAGCGGCACCAGCGTGTCCCCTGCGGGCGAGGCGTTGCACACGTTGCCGCCCACGGTCGCGGCATTGCGGATCTGGTCGCTGGCGAAATGGTCGCAGGCCTGCCAGAGGAGGTTGAGCCGCTCGCGCACCAGTGCGCTCTCCAGCAGTTCGGTGATCGTGACCAGCGCGCCGATGCGCATCGCGGTGCCCTGTTCGGCGATGCCCCCCAGCTCGGGCACGCGCCGCACGTTCATCAGCACCGGTTGAAACTGCAACCGCCCGGCCCGCGTCTGCGGCATCAGATCGGTGCCGCCCGCCAGCACGGTGACATTGCCGGCGCGCAGGATCCCGGCCGCCTCCTCAAGCGTCGTCGGCGCGGTGTAGCGCTTGATATCCGCCACTCAGAGTCCCACCGGTTCACGAAATCGTCCGAACACACCCACCAGCACGCCGGTGATCTCGCCGACGCTGGCGTAGGCCTTGATCGCCTCGATGATGGCAGGCATCAGATTCGCACCCGAGCGCGCGTCGGCCTGCACGCGCTCGAGCGCCGCCTGCACGCGCGCTGCGTCACGCTCGGCACGCACGCGATCGAGCGACTGGATCTGTGCGCGGGCATCCTGCTCGCTATAGGGATGGAACTCCATCTCGGGCGCTTTCTCGTCGGTCCGGTAGCAGTTTACGCCCACCTTGCGGAAGGTCCCGTTTTCGATCTCGCGCTGGTGCCGGTACGCCTGCGCCGAAACCTTGGCCTGGATGGCGCCCTCGGTCACGAGCTTGACGATGCCGCCCTGTGCGTCCACCTCGGCCATGATGGCCTGCATGCGCTCGCGCATCTGGTTGGTGAGGGTCTCGATGTAGTACGAGCCGCCGAGCGGGTCGACGGTGTCGGTCAGGCCCATCTCCTCGATCAGGAGCTGCATCGTGCGCAGCGAGATGCGCTGCGCGTATTCGGAGGGAATGGTGTAGGCCTCGTCGTAGCAGCACAGCGCCATCGTCTGCGCGCCGGAGAGCGCGCAGATCAGTGCGTAATAGGCGCCGCGCACGATGTTGAGCTCGGGCTGCTCGAAGGTCAGCCCGCCGCCGCCACCGCCCGCGAGCATGCGCATCCACATGGACCCCGGCCTGGTCGCGCCGTACTGCTCCTGCATGATCTGCGCCCACAGGCTGCGCCCGGCACGGAATTTCGCGACCTGCTCGAAGAGGCTACCGAAGCAGTTGAAGTTGAACGACAGCCGCCCGGCGAACTCATCCACCGGCAACCCGCGGCGAATCACCTCGTCGGCATAGGCCCTGGCGATGCAGAGGGCATACGCCACCTCCTGTGCCGGGTCGGCGCCGGATTCGCGGATGTGATAGCCGCACACCGACACCGGACTGTACTTCGGTGCGTGCTTCGCGCAGTACTCGATCGTGTCGCCGACCAGCCGGATCGAGGGCGCTGCCGGATACACCCAGGTGCCGCGGCCGATGAATTCCTTCAGGATGTCGTTCTGCGCCGTGCCGCGCAGCTTCGTAATGTCGTAGCCGCGCTTCTCGGCCATCGCCAGGTACATGGCAATCAGGATCGCCGCAGCGCCGTTGATCGTGAGCGAGACGGTGATGCGCTCGAGGTCCACGCCGTCGAAGGCGATCTCGAAATCCCGCAGCGTGTCCACGGCCATGCCGACGCGCCCGACCTCGCCCTCCGCCTGCGGGTCGTCGGAGTCCATGCCGCACTGCGTCGGCAGGTCGAACGCAACATTGAGTCCGGTCTGACCGTTGGCGATCAGGTAGTGGAACCGCTTGTTGGTGTCCGCCGGATTGCCGAAGCCCGTGTACTGGCGCATGGTCCAGGGTTGCTTGCGGTACATCAGCGGATGGATGCCCCGCGTGAACGGGTACTGCCCCGGCAGCCCGAGCAGGCCGTCGCCGCCACTGGCCATGACGTCGGCCGCGGTGTAGAGCGGCTTGATCTCGATCCCCGATTCATTGGTCACTGGGCGTGCTTCCATGGTTGGCAGGTCCCCTGGTTTCATGGCAGCTGCGTCCGGATAAAGGCGACGATGTCGTCGAGCCGCGAGCTCGACTGGAATACCCCCTTGAAGCCGAGCGCCCGCAGGGCATCGTGATCTTGCGCGGGCAGGTTCCCGCCGATGATCCACAGCTTGCCGCCCAGGCCCGCCTGCTCGAGCAGGGGTTTGAGCTTGCGGCAGATGGGCAGATGCGAGCCGGCCATGGAGGAGAGCGCGATCACGTCCGCGTCCGTGTCGAGAGCGATGCGCACAATCGCCTCGGGTGTCTGGCGCAGCCCGGTATAGGTCACTTCGAAGCCGGCGTCCATCAGGGCCCGGGCCACCACCTTCGCTCCCTGGTCATGGCCGTCGAGCCCCGGCTTGGCGAGCACCACCCTGATGCGCCTGGCCGCAGTCATGATGCCGCCACCTCTTTGGCGATGATGAGTTTCAGGATTTCGCTGGTGCCGCCGCCGATCAGGGTGAAGCGCACGTCGCGCAGGTACCTCTGCACCGGATACTCCATCGCGTAGCCGTAGGAGGCGAACACCCGGGCCGCCTGGTCCGCGACGCTCGCCGCGCACTCGCTGGCGAACAGCTTCGCCATCGCCGCCTCCTTGTGGTGCGGCCGGTCCGCGTCGCGCAGCCAGGCGGCGCGATAGACCAGCTGGGTGGCCGCCTCGAGCCCGGTCGCCATGTCGGCGAGCTTCATCTGGATCGCCTGGTAGCGGTTGATCGGCTTGCCGAACTGCTTGCGCTCGCCCGCGTAGCGCACTGCGGCGTCGAGCGCGGCGCGCGCCAGGCCCAGCGCCATCGCCCCGGTGATGATGCGGATCTCGGCAAGCGTCTTGCGCAGATGCCCCTCGCCGTCGCCCTCGGCTTTCGACAGGCGGTGACCGTCGGGCACGAAGCACTCGTCAAACGCGAGTTCCGAAGTGGGCAGCGCCCAGACGCCCATCTTCTCGATGACGCGCCCGAGCTTGACGCCGGCGAAGCCGCGCTCGACCAGGAAGATGGTGAGCTTGCCTTCCTCGCCGGCCCTGGCGAACACCGTGAAGAAGTCCGCGACCGGAGCCGAGGTGACCCAGCTTTTCCGGCCGCTGATCAGGTAGCCGCCCTCGACCTTGCGCGCGCGCGTTGCGATGCCATCGAGATCGCTGCCGGCGTCTGGCTCGGTCATGCAGATGGCGCCGATCTTCTCGCCGCGCAGCGCTGGCTTGAACAGCCGTTCCAGGATATCGGCGTTGCCGAGCATGTGCAGGAACTTGGTGCCCATCAGCGACTGCATGGCGGCACAACCCGCGAGCGACATCGAGCCGCGCGCGATTTCCTCGAGCGCCAGGCAAAATTCCGTCAACTGCATGCCGCTGCCGCCCACGTCCTCCGGATAGCGCATGCCAAAAAGGCCGAGGCCAGCCAGTTCACTGAACAGTGCACTCGGGAACGCGTGCGCCTCGTCGAGCGCCGCGGCCTGGGGCGCGATGCGCTCGTCGGAGAAGCGCGCGAACGAATCGCGTACCTGCTGCTGCTCGGGGCTCAGTTCGTAGTCCATGTCAGGAATTGCCCCCGAGCTCGCGCCACCGGTAATCGATCAACTCCAGCAGCACGCCATTCACCGCCTTCGGTTGCAGGAACGCGAAATCGCAGTCGCGGAAGCGCCTGAGGCCGCCGATGAACGGATAACCCTTTGCTTCGAGTTCGTCCTTCGCCGCACGGGTGTCGTCCACGTTGAGCGACACAAGCATTACGCCCTCGCCGCGCTTGTCGATGAACCTGGCGACGTCGCCATCCGGCGTCAGAGACTCCATCAGCTCGAAGCCGACGCCCCCCACCCAGTATCGGGCCACGCGGATCTTCTCGGGCTCGTCCACGTAGGCATCGTCCGGCCCGTTCTTGCCGAGGATCGGTTCCCAGATCTTCCGCGCTTCGGCCAGGTTCCTGACCGCGATGCAGATGTGGTCGAGCTTGTTGATCTTCATGCGTGCCCTCCGGTGGTCGCGCCGAGCGCCTTCCGCACCGCCTCCCTCTGTACCTTGCCGAGCGCGCTGTGCGGCAGCTGATCGACGAAGCGGATTTCGCGGGGCCACTTGTAGTGTGCGATGTTCCCTTCGAACAGCGCCAGCGCCTCGGCTTCCGTCAGGCGGTGTCCGGGCTTCAGCACCACGGCGGCAACGACCGCCTCTCCCCAGCGCTCGTCGGGCCTGCCGACGACACAGGCCTCTTCGATCGCCGGGCACTCCAGCAGCACGTTTTCCACTTCCGCCGGGTAGATGTTCTCGCCGCCCGAGATGATCATGTCTTTCTTGCGTGCGACCACGTGCAGGTGGCCTTCGTCGTCGAAGTGGCCGACGTCGCCCGAGCGAAACCAGCCGTCGACGAAGGCCTGCGCGGTTTCGGCAGGAGCGTTCCAGTAGCCCATTGCAACATTCGGCCCGTGCACCAGGATTTCGCCGTCGCAGCCCGGGGGCAAACCAGCGCCGGCTTGGTCCACGACCTTCAGCTCGCAGTGCAGCGCGGGCGCGCCTGCCGACCCGGCCTTGCGCAGGGCATCCACGGCGCGCCCGTAGGTCGCGATCGGGCAGGTTTCGGTGGACCCATACACCTGGATCACCGGCACGCCGCACTCGCTGACCTTGCGAATGAAGGCTTCGGTAATGATCGTGGAGCCCGTGCTGATCACGCGCAGACTGGACAGGTCGGCGCGCTTCCAGCGCGGCAGCGCCATCAGCGCCTCGAACTGCGCCGGCACCAGCACCGTGAGCGTGATGCGTTCGCGCTCGATGGCCTCGAGCGTCGCCTCCGGATCGAATTTTGCGTGCAACGTGACGCTCGCGCCGGCGTGCAGCGCGGGCGTGGTCTGGATGTTCATGCCGCCCACGTGGAACAGCGGCAGCGTCGTCAGCACGCGGTCCTGGCTCGTGAGGTCGTGCATGTGCGTGCTGTTCAGCGCGTTCCACAGGATCGCGCGCTGCGTGAGCACCACGCCCTTGGGCGTGCCGGTCGAGCCCGAGGTGTAGCAAAGCAGCAGCGGCGAGGCCTCGTCGCCCGCCGGGGCGGGCGGGCGGGTGCCGTTCTCGTCCAGCACGGACAGCCCGGTCGCCGGGATCGCACCCTCGATGGCGGCCGCATGGGCGGCGAAGGCCGGCTCGACGAACAGCACGCGTGGCGGGCAATCCGCCAGCACCCGCGCATGTTCGCGCGGCGCGAGCCGCCAGTTGAGCGGCACGAACATCGCGCCCAGGCGCGCGCAGGCGAACAGCAGCACCAGCACCAGCGGGTGGTTCAACCCGAGAAAGGCAACCGCGTCGCCGCGCCGTACCCCGAGCCCGGCGAGCGTCGCCGCGGCGCGCGCGATGCGGTGCACAAGGTCCGCGTAGCTGATGTCCTCGCCGCCGAAGCGGATCGCGACGGCGTCAGGGGAAATCCGCGCGTGTCCCTCGATCCAGTGCGACAGGTCCATGGTCGGCGCCTAGTTCCCGCTTACTTCGAGCACCACGGCCATCGCCGTGTCGCCCGCTGCGCAGCCCGTGAACAGGCCACGTCCACCGCCGCGCATCACCAGTTCCTCGATCAGTTCGATGATCGACCGCGTACCCATCGGCGCCTGCGGATGGCCCCAGACGAGCGAGCAGCCGTAGTTGTTCATGTGCGCGATGTCGATGCCGGTGACGCGCGCGAACAGGATGTCGTTGAGCGCGAACGGATTGTGCGTCTTGATCACATCCATGCGCTCGATCGCGAGCCCGGCCGCGGCGAGCGCGCGTTGCGCCGCCGGGACCGGCGCCTCCGGCATGCAGGCGAGCGCCGCGCGTGACTGGCCGAATCCGAGCAGCTGGACACGGATCTTCGGATCCTTCGACAGCTCCCTCGCGCGCTCCGGGGTCGCGAGCACGATCGCCGCGTTGCCATCGGCAGGATGCGTCTGGCCGCCGAAGGTCACGGTGCCGCCCTCGAGCAAGGGCTTGAGCTTCGCGAGTCCCTCGGCCGTGGAAGTGGTGATGCCCTCGTCGCCCGGCAGCGTGACCACCACCTTGCGATAGCCGGGGTCGGGCACCTCGAATGGCAGCGTCATGAATCGCCGGTGGAACGCCGCGTCGCCGGCGAGTGCATCGCGATACTGCGCCTCGCGGCGCAGCACGACCTCGTGCTGCTCGGCCGTGCCGATGCCGTGCTTCTTCGCGACGTTCTCCGCGGTCGCGAGCATCGCGTGCGGCCCGAGTGGGTCACAGTTGAAATTGTCCATCACCCAGTCCTCGTGCGCGCCCGTGCCTCCGGGGCCACGCGGATTCGGGTAGTACAGGTGCGGTCCGTTCGAGGTGCGGTCGCAGGTGACGGTCAGCGAGACGCTCGAGAGCCCGCACTCGATTTCCTGCGCGCCAGCGAGCAGCACGCGGACACCGGTAGCGCAGGCCTGCATCAGCGTCGGGCCGCCGATCTGGCCGATACCCGCGCGCCCGGCGAGCCACGGCAGGCCGTAAAACGCGTGCTTCTGGGGCACGCTCATGCCAAGCACGCCGTGATCGAAACCCAACGGCGGGATGCCGCGCCGCGCGAGCTCCGCCCTGACGACGTGCGCCGCGAATTCGATCGAGTGCAGGTTCGAAAGGGCGCCCTGCCAGCGCGCAAACGGCGTACTCCAGTAACAGCCGTAAGGAATTTCTGCCCTGTAGGCCATCAGTTTGACTCCGTCATGTCGAGCAGGATGCGCTTCGCGTTGCCGAGGTGCGTACGCATCGCCTGTGCCGCGGCTTCGCCGTCGCCTTCGGCGAGCGCTGCGGCAAGCTGCTTGAGGCCTTTCAGCACGAGAACGCGCACTGCAGCCGTGTCGAGCGTGAAGGCGCGCAGGTAGCGCACGTGATCGGCATAAATCTGGATCGCGCGCACCAGGCGCTTGTTTGGCACCAGCGCGGTCCAGGCATCGCGAAACCGGTAATTGGCCTCCATGAAAGCCGCGCCGTCCGCCGCCTCGTTCGCGGCAGCCATTTCCTCGAGCGCAGCACGCAGCGGTGCGAGCGCCTTGCGACCCGGCCGGCTCACCGCCACGAGTCGCAGCGCCTCCGGCTCGAGCAGGAACCTGAGCGCGTAGATATCCTCGATGTCACCCACCGAGAGCGATGGCAAGGCGAAGCTGCGGCCATCGGCGGCCACCAGGCCTTCGCTGGCGAGCCGTGCCAGCGCCTCGCGCACCGGCGTGCGGGAGACGCCCAGTTGGGCGGCGAGCACACCTTCCTGCAGCGGCTGGCCTGCGCGAATGCGGCCCGCGCGCAAATAATCGCGCAGCGTCGTATAAACGCGCTCGCCGAGCGGCTCGGGCCGTTGCAATGTTCGCAGTCTGGTGATCATGAAGCGGCCGCGCCTCCCTAACCGGTCCGCGAAAAATCGGGCTTGCGCCGCTCGCCGAAAGCCGTGATGCCTTCGCGCGCGGCTGCTGTGCAGGCGCTCTGGCCGAACGCCTGGTAGCCGATATCCAGCGCGGCGGTGAGCGTCGGCGCTGCCGCCGCTGCGCGCACTGCGTTCTCGATGATTCCGACCACTTCACGGCTGAACGGTTGCGCGGCACCCACCGCTTCGAACGGCGCGATCGCCACGGGGCGATCCAGCGGCACCCGCCGCTTGCCGGCAAGCGTGTGCACGCGCGCCACGGCCTGCCGGATCAACGATGGGTAATCGTCGGCAAGCTCGGCGATGATCCCGGCCTCATGCGCGCTGGTCGCGTCGAGCCGCTCGGCGTGCCGCAGCATGCCGTGAAAAAGTGCCGCCGCCTGCGGCCAGCGTCGATAGGGAACGACCATCGCCCCGAGGCCCGGCGCAATTCCGAGCGTGATTTCCGGGAACTGCAGCCACGCCTCGCGCTGCGCGACGATGGCGTGGCAGCGCATCGCCAGCTCCAACCCGCCGCCGAGCGCCATGCCATTCAGCGCCGCGACCACTGGCTTTGCCATCGCGTCCAGGTGCGCGAGCAGGCGTGAGCAGTCGCGCGCGTATTGCGCCGATGCCGCCGCGTTTCCGAGCATGCCGGGAAAGCGCCCGATGTCGGCGCCGGCGCAGAACGCGCGCGTGCCATAGCCGACGAGGACGAAGCCCTGCACCGCCGGATCCGCCTCATGGCGCCGGATGACCTGCCCGATTTCGTCATTGAGTTCATCGTGCAGCGCGTTGAGGGCCTCGGGCCGATGCAGGGTAATCACGATCACGCCGTCCAGCTTGTCCACCAGCACGCCGCGCTCAAAGCGCTGGTATTCGCCAAGGGCACGCCGCGGCATCGGCATTCCAGGGCGCTCGGCAGCGAAACGCTGCAGTACGCGCAGCACCTCGGGCTCGCCCATGCTGCGCATCAGCTCGAGCGGGCCCTGTCGGAAGCCGAGTGCCAGCCGGCAGCCCAGATCGAGATCTGGAGCCTCGCCGATGCCCCGATCGAGGATATCCACGCACTGCGACCACAGCACGCCGAGCAACCGGTCGCGCACCACTGCCGTGACATCGGCGGGCACCGGGACGCGCTTGCCGATGGCGCAGGTGGCCCAGTTCGCCACCGAGCGGAAGATCGGCGCCGGGTCGTAATGCCCGCCTTCGGCTTCAGCCTGCAGCGTATTGGCCTCCGTGATGATCGGGTTGCCGTTCGCGAGGTTCAAGACGAAGAACGGGCCCGCATGCACGAATTCCCCCGCCACGCTGTCGATCTGCGCCGCCGTGGCGCGCGCCAGACAATGCGCGGCGTCGTTGCACCAGTTGTCGAATACGCGGTCGAGCATGAAGCACTCCACGTCTGCGGTAACGAGTGGCACCTTGCCGGTCACGCAGAAGAACCAGCGCAGGTACTCCACGACTTGCGGGTCCGTTTCGCGCGCGCGCACCACCTCGACCACGGGATTGCGCCACGCGGGTGCGAAGAAGTGGGTCACCGTGGCGCGCGCCTTGTGCTTCAGGCCGGAGAACACCCGCGCCGCCGGCAGCGAGCTGGTATTGGAGGTGATGAGGGCATCGGCCGGCACCAGCGTCTCGACCTGCGCGAAGATCTTCTGCTTGAGCGAGAGATCTTCCGTCGCGGCCTCAAGGACCCAGTCGGCCCCGCGGATCGCTTCGTAATCGGTGCTGCCCCGCACGCCGCGCGTCACCGCGGCAGCCTCGGCCTCGCTCATCTTGCCGAGTGCGCGGGCCTTGGCCGCATACTCCCCGAAGCGTGCCAGGGCCCGGTCGACGGCCGCCTGCGCGACGTCCACCAGCACCAGGTCCAGATCCGGGAGGGTGCTCTTCAGGTAGTAGCCGATGTCGGGCCCGATGGTGCCCGCGCCGATCACTGCGACCCGCGAGGGGATCGGCCGCAGCGGAGCCTGGAGCAGGGGGTTACGGGACCCGGCCATTGCATGTACAGTATACGGTATACCGATAACGGGCAAGCCTGATGCGCATCGGAATTGACGTCGGCGGCACGTTCACCGATTTCGTCCTGCTGGAGGACGCCACCGGGCGTACTCATACCTATAAGTGCCTGACGACGCCCCGCGACCCGTCGGACGCCATCGAGGAGGGCCTGCGCTCCCTCGAAAGCCAGGTTCCGGGCTGCATCGCGGAGCTGGAGGAAGTGATCCACGGCACGACGCTCGTGATCAACGCCATCATCGAGCGCAAGGGTGCGCGCACCGGGCTGCTCACCACACGCGGCTTCCGCGACGTGCTCGAACTGGGCCGTGAGATCCGTTACGCGGCCTACGACGCCTTCGCCCAGATGCCTGAACCCCTCGTGCCGCGCGAGCGACGGCTGGAAGTGGATGAACGCGTGCGCGCCGACGGCAGCGTACTCATGCCACTGGACATGGTGCAGGCGCGGGCGGCAGTGCGCGAGATGGTCCAGCTCGGCGTCGAGTCGGTCGCCGTATGCCTGCTGAATTCCTTCGAGAATCCGGCGCACGAACGGGCCCTCAAGCGCCTGCTCGCCGAGGAGTTCCCGCAGGCGTCGGTCTCCATTTCCTACGAAGTGCTGCCGCAGATCCGGGAGTACGAACGCACCAGCACGACGGTGATCAATGCCTATGTCAAGCCGCTCACCGAGACCTACCTGCGGCAGTTGCGCGAACGCCTGGCGAGCCTGGGCTTCCGCGGCCGGCTGTTCATCATGCTTTCTTCCGGCGGCGTCACTTCGGCCGAGACGGCCGCGCAGTTTCCGGTGCGCATCATCGAATCCGGTCCGACCGCGGCCGTGATCGCCGCCCAGTACTACAGCAATTTATTCCAGTGTCCCGAGATGTTCTGCTTCGACATGGGCGGCACGACTGCGAAGTCCTGCCTGATCCAGGGCGGCATCGCGGGAGTCGTGCCGACCTTCGAGGTCGGGCGCGTGCAGCGCTTCCAGAAAGGCAGCGGCCTCACCATCCAGGTGCCGGTGGTCGATCTGATGGAAATCGGTGCCGGCGGCGGCAGCATTGCGCGAGCTGGCCGGCTCGGCACGCTACAGGTCGGCCCACAGAGCGCCGGCGCCGAGCCCGGGCCGATCTGCTACGGGCGCGGTGGTGCCGAGCCGACGGTGACCGACGCGGACTTGCTGCTCGGCTACCTGGATCCCGGCTATTTCCTCGGCGGCACGATGCAGCTCGATGCCGACGCGGCGCGGCGCGGCATCGAGACGCAAGTGGCACAGCCGCTCGGCGTGTCCTGCCTCGAAGCGGTTTGGGGCATTCACGACCTTATCAACGAAACCATGGCCGCGGCGGCAAAAACCCACATCGCCGAGCGCGGCGGCAATCCGCAGCTCGTCACGGTGGCGGCTTTCGGCGGCGCCGGCCCCGTGCATGCCTATGGGCTCGCGCGCAAACTGGGCGCGCCCCGACTGTTGGTGCCGCCCAACGCGGGCGTCGGCTCAGCGCTTGGCTTTTTCACTGCGCCGCGCGCATTCGACCTGGTGCGCAGCCACAAGGTACCGCTCACCACGGCGGATTTCGCGAAACTGGAAACGCTGTTTCGCGAACTGGAAGCCGAAGGCGAGCGCACATTGCGTGGGGCCGGTGCCGAAGGACCGATCGGGTTCTCGCGCTCGGTGGAGGCGCGTTTCATTGGCCAGGGATCGGAGACGAGTCTCGCCATCGCGGAGTGCGATTTCGGCGCCCTCGATCCCGGCGAGCTGCGTCGCCGCTTCGACGAAGCCTACGCGCGGCTTTACGGCCGCACCTATCCGGAGTCGCCCGTCGAATTCGTCAATTTCTGCGTGCGCGCCAGCCTGCCGGTGAAACAGCTGGCGCTGCCCAGGATTGCGCAGCGGGGGCGCACGCAGGATGCCGTCAAGGGCGAGCGCAAGGCCTATTGCGGAAGCGTGCGCGACTTCATCCCTCACGTCGTCTATGACCGCTACCGACTTTCCCCGGACGCTGAGCTGTCGGGACCCGCGATCGTCGAGGAGCGCGAGTCCACTGTGATCATCGGCGAGCACGCGCGGGCGCGGGTGGATGAGTTCGGTTTCCTGTGGATCGACCTGCCCAAGGAGCGAAACCATGGCGACAGACGTTGAGCCGCGCTTTGACCCGATCACGCTGGAGATCCTCTGGCGGCGGCTGATCTCGATCGTCGACGAATCCGATGCAGCGGTCGCGCGCACGGCGTTCTCGAGTCTGCTGCGCGACGCGCACGACTACACCTGCATGTTCACGGACTCCCGCGGGCGGGAGCTCGCGCAGGGCACCCTCGCCACGCCGGGCCAGTCGGGCGCGATGGCGCTCGGTATCAAGCAGCTGGTGCAGCGCCTGCCGCCGGACTCCTTCCGGCCGGGCGACGTGTACATCACGAATGACCCCTGGGCGCTCGCCGGCCATCTGAACGACGTCTGCGTGTTGAGCCCGATCTTTCACTGCGATCGCCTGGTCGCCTTTACCGCCTGCATCCTGCACCACTCAGACATCGGCGGACGCGTCGCCTCGGACAACCGCGAGGTGTTCGAAGAGGGCCTGTTCATCCCGCTGGTCAAGCTCTACGACGCCGGGCAACTCAACCAGGGCGTGCTCGACATGATCCGCGCCAACGTGCGTACGCCCGAGCAGGTGAACGGCGACATCCGCTCGCAGATCGCCGCCAACCATGTCTGCGCGGCGCAGATCGTGCGCATGCTCGAGGAGTACCGGCTCGACGACCTGGACGATCTCGCCGACGAGATCATCGCGCGCAGCGAGAAGAGCATCCGCGCCTCGATTGCGAAAGCGCCTGCGGGCATCTACCGCTCGGAAGGGGTGATCGAGCAGATGGAGGGGCAGCCGGAGGTCTTGATCCGTTGCGCGGTCACGATTGAGGGCAGCGACATCACGGTGGACCTCACCGGCTCTTCGCCGCAGGTGGATTGGGGCGGCAACGTGGTCTACAACTTCACCTACGCCTACGTGCACATGGCGGTGAAGAGCATCTTCGACCCGGAGATCCCGAACAACGATGGCATCGCCGCGCCGATCTGCCTCATCGCGCCCGAAGGCACGGTCGTCAACTGCCGCCATCCCGCGGCGGTGGCGGCGCGCATGCAGATCGGGCACTTCATCACCGAGGTGATCTACCGGGCGCTTGCCAGTGCGCTGCCCGATCGCGTGGTCGCCGCGGGCGGCGGCACCCCGGCGACGATGCAGATGTTCTACGGCCGGCACGGCGACGGCCGCCCGTTCCACACCGTGCTGATCCGCGGCGGGGGCCTGGGCGCAAGCGCGGGGCGCGACGGTGAGGGCAGCTTTATCTTCCCGGCCAACGGCGCCAATACCCCGGTCGAGATTCTCGAGAGCGACTCGCCCCTCATCGTCGAGCGACGCGAACTGCTCCCCGATTCCGGCGGCGCCGGCAAGCAACGCGGCGCGCTCGGCCGGCGCGAGGTGTTTCGCGTGCCCGATGACGCTTACGCGCCGCAGCCGCCGGTCAGCCTCGCGATTCAGTCAGGGCGGTTTCGCCTGCCGCCCGAGGGCCTGTTCGGTGGCCAGCCGGGCGCGCTCGCCCGCTTCCTCGTCAATGGCAAATCTGGCGATCCTTACGGGCTCACGCGCCTGCAGCCCGGCGACACCCTGGTCATGGACGCGGCCGGCGGCGGCGGCTTTGGGGATCCAGGTGAGCGCGACCCCGGGCTGCTCGCGCGCGACCTGCGCGAGGGCAAGGTGAGCCCCGAGAGCGCGCAGCGCGACTATGGCGCGCCGAAATCGTCCCGGGCATCCTGATGATTCCGGCGGCGCGCCGAGGCGGCACGAAGTCCCTATTGACGGCCGTTTGGAAGACTCAACCGCGTGCGCCGTGCTTGCCCGCGTCCCAGCCGGTCGGGCCGAGCGTGCGGCCGGCGGCACGGGCTGCGCGCTCTTCCAGATCGGTCGCCATCGTGTCGTTCCAGCGGTTCAGATAGCCGAAGAGCGCGATGGTGGCGACGATTTCGACTATCTCGCCGTCGTCGAAGTGCTTGGACAACTCCACGAAGTCCTGCGGACCGGCTTCATTCGGAACGGTCGCACCTTTCAGCGCCAGGCGCAGCGCCGCGCGCTCGGCTTCATTGAAGAGCTCGCTGGTCTCGAACTCCCAGACCGCGGCGATCTTCGCGTCGGAGGCGCGGTAGATGCTGGACAGGTTTGCCATGTGCGCCTGGCAGTAGCGGCAGCCGGCAGCCTGGCTGGCAATGAGGCTGACGAGCATCTTGAGTACTTCGGGCACCGTGCCTTCGTACAGCACCGCCCGGTTCAGTTCCATGAAGGCCCTGGCGATGGCGGGCCGGCGCGACATCGTCAGGATGCTGTTGGGAACGAAGCCGCGAGTGCTCGCATAGTGGTCGAACAGCTCCCGAAACTCCGGAACGGCTTCTCTTGGAAGCGGAGCGAGATGTGCCATGGATTCAATTCCCACGCTGACTGGCGACGATGGAACCACTTATCGGCGCGCCGAACAACCCAAGGCGACGATGACCAGACCCGCCAACCTCCGATCGGACCGAGGGCGCGGCGTCGGCTGAAGGGCCGCGCCTATAATCCGATTGGTCGGCGAATGACCAATTGGAGGCTCTCCGGCCCTGATCACCAGTGGTTGCCCATCCACGTTTCCAGGAGGTGAGGACATGCAGGCACGCGCTGCGGGAATCAGCAAGGTACTCTGGCAGATCCTCTTCCTGAATATGCTTGTAGCCGGCGCCAAGACCGCCTGGGGAATCATCAGCGGGTCCACCGCCATGTTGGCCGACGGCATCCACTCCTTTACCGATGGCGCAGGAAATGTCGTGGCCCTGATCGCCATGAAAGCGGCCCGGAACCCCCCCGACGCGAACCACCCCTACGGGCACCACAAGTACGAGTCGTTCGCGAGTGCTGCCATCGGCATCATGCTTTGCCTGGCGGCCTGGAAGGTCGTCAGCGGCTCGGTATCTGCGCTCATGGCGTTTGCTCGCAGCGGCGTCCATCCGAAGGTCGAGGTCACGGCCACTTCCTTCGCGGTCATGATCATCACCCTCGGCATCAATATCTTCGTGGTGTGGTTCGAAACTCGCCGTGGGAAGGAACTCGGCAGTGATGTGCTGCAGGCTGACGCGAAGCACACTCTGTCCGACGTCTGGGTCACCCTGGGCGTTCTTGCCTCTCTCATTTTGGTGAAGTACGGCGTACCCATCGCCGACCCGATCGTGGGTCTGTTCGTGGCCGTTGCCATCGTCTGGGCGACCATCGAAGTGTTCAAGGGTGCGCACGCGACCTTCTCGGACCATCAGCGGCTGGATCCATATGAAGTCATGAAGAAGGTCATCACCTTCGAGGGCGTGCAGGGCTGCCACAACATCCGATCACGGGGGACAGGCGCCATCATCCACATGGACATGAGCATCCTCGTGGATCCTGTGATCACGGTCGAGCAAGGGCATGCCATCGCTCGAGACCTGGAGGCATGGTTGTGTGGGCAATACCAGGGCTTGGCGGATGTCGTCATCCATGTCGAACCCGACAACCAGGACCAGCGAAGCCGATCCATCTGGTAGTGCTCCAGCAGCCCCGAACGAGAGCCGGACGACGACCGCGCCCGAGGCATTGGTAACGAGCTCAGGCGAGTCCAGCCGGGTTTCCCGAAAACCGCACGCGAATCGATTTAACCAGCGGCACTCCAAGGGACAGGAAATCCAAACGGCTATTTCTGTCAAGGGGAGGGTGCGAGCGCGCATGTACTGAGCGCGTGGCTGCGGAGCGTGCGGGGCAAGGATGGCACGTACCCGTAGGCGAGTTCGACGAGGTATTGCTGCAACGGATACACGCCGAAGGCGCGGCCGGCAACGATCGCCACGGCCAGGGCTGCAAGAATCGGAAGGCGCCGGGAACTGTCGCCGACCGGGGGCGTCGAATTTATGTACGGGGGCTCTGCCGCGTGGTTTCGGCCATTTTGCAGTTTGCCTGCCGCATTTGACAGTCCGCCCGATTGACACTGGAATAGGGTCCTGCCCCGGGGGCCTACAACAAGGGAACCGACCTATGAAACTCATGAAGCCCGCAAGCGTCGTTGTTGCCGGTCTCGCGGTTGCGCTGGTCGCCGCCACATCTGCAATGGCCGATAAGCCGCCGGCAACCTGGGACGGGCTCGAGTTGACGAAGAGAAAGGGCCTCGACCTTGTCTATATACGGCCCAATGTCCAGTTCAAGGCGTACAAAGACGTGAGCATCGACGAGTTGCAGGTTGCCTTCGACAAGAACTGGGACCCGAACGAGAGCGTCCGCAGCGTTTCGCGCCGCCTGTCCAAGGAGGATATCGAGAAGATCCGGGCCGACATGGTCACTGAGTTCCGCAAGACGTTCATCAAGGAACTCGGCAAGGGCGGATATTCGGTGGTCGACCGGCCCGGCGACGACACGCTGCGCGTCAGCCCGGGCCTCGCCGACGTCTACATCACCGCGCCGGATCGCATGGAGGCGGGCCGCGTCACTACCTACACTACGGACGCTGGACGCATGACATTGGTGCTGGAGTTGCGTGACGGTCCCACGGATCAGTTACTGGCGCGGGTCATCGACCAGAAGGCCGGAACTGACATGGGCTTCGCGCAAGTATCGAATTCCGTCACCAACTCGGCGGAATTCCGCCGGATGGTCAGCTCCTGGGCGCAGCGCCTCGTCAAGGGCCTCGACAAGGTGAACGGCAAGACGGATTGACAACCCCTCTACGCTCCCCCCACGCAAGGTGGAGGGCAGCGAAGCGGGGGCGCGGGCCCGCGGGGCGAGCAGCCGGGCCCAGTGGAGCGAGGCGCGCCGGCGCGCTGGGAGGGGGAGCGCGGGAGCGACCTGCGGCGCCACACTCGGCGCGATCTCGGAGAAAAGGAAAGGCCCCTTACGGGGCCCTTCAGTTCAGCAGGACTGTCGACCTGATTGGCCGGCTCAATCCTCCATCAGGAAACTGCGCAGCTGCTCGCTGCGGCTGGGATGCCGAAGCGCATTCGCAGCACCTTGGCCTCGCGCGGGGTCAACTGCGACAGCACGCCGTGCACGGTCTCGCGCAGCGACTCGAGGGTCGCGGAGTCGAGCGGGCTCTCGGCCATGGCGTTCTCCGTGCGGGAGCGGCTGCGCTACCACCACGCCATCTGGCACACGTGCGTCCTGGCGGGCAGCGCATTTCACCGCTTTGCCGTGTTGTTCTACGTCATTCCCGGCGCGCCATGCAGGGTCAGAAGTTCTACAGGGCCTTTCGGTCTGCTTGACTCAAGTCAGGGCATCACCGGTTCCTGAGCGGCACCATCCCGCCGATCGCAGGCAGCAGGTGGGCCATGGCTTTCCACGACTTGCGCGGATTTCTCGATCGACTCGAGGCAACCGGCCGGCTGCAGCGGGTCGCCGAGCCCGTCGATCCGGAGTTGGAGAGCACGGCTTTCTGCCTGCGCACGCAGCGTGCGCGGGGCCCCGCGTTGCTGTTCGAGCAGCCACGGGGATCGGCACACGCGCTGCTCGGCAATCTCTTTGGGCACCGGGAGCGCATCGAGGCGGCGCTTGCCGGCCGGCCGCTGTCCTCATTGCGTGAACTCGGCGAACTGCTGGCGTCCCTGAAGGAGCCGAGCTGGCCAGGCAGCCTGCGCGAAGCGCTGCGTGCATGGCCCAATTTCGCACAGCTCGCGCACGTTGCGCCGCGCCGTGTTGCCGAGGCGGCCTTCGGCGCGGAGGTGCTGTCAGGCGAGGACGTTGATCTTGGCCGGCTGCCGATCCAGCGCTGCTGGGCCGGGGATGCGGGGCCGCTGATCACCTTCGGCCTGGTGGTTACGCGAGGGCTGCGCCACCCGCGCCAGAATGTGGCCGTCTATCGGCAGCAGCTCATCGGTCGCAACCGCGTGATCATGCGCTGGCTGCCGCACCGCGGCGGCGCGCTGGATTACGCGGACTGGCGCGCGGCGCATCCGGGCGAGCCCTTCCCGGTGCTGGTTGCGATCGGCGCGGATCCGGCGACGATGCTGGCTGCCGTGGCGCCCGTGCCGGACACGCTGTCCGAATACGAGTTCGCCGGCTTGCTGCGCGGCGAGCGCACGCACGTCTGGCACAGCACGCTGACCGGGCTCGATGCGCCGGCTGGCGCCGAAATCCTGCTCGAAGGTTTCATTTACCCCAGTGCCACGGCACTCGAGGGGCCGTTCGGTGACCACACGGGCTATTACAACGCGCAGGCGGAGTTTCCCGTGCTAACGATCGAGCGCATGTCGCTGCGCCGCGGGGCGATCTACCACGGCAGCTACATGGGACGTGCGCCATTCGACGAGCCGTCCGAACTCGCGATGGCCCTGAACGACCTCTTCGTGCCGATCCTGCGCAAGTCCTTCCCCGAGATCGTGGATTTCTACCTGCCACCCGAAGCCTGTTCCTACCGCATCGCCGTGGTCAGCATCCGCAAGCAGTACCCGGGTCACGCGCGCCGCGTGATGATGGGCATCTGGTCCTGCCTGCGCCAGTTCACCTATACCAAGTTCGTGATCGTCACTGATGAGGACATCGACGTGCGCGACTGGTCGCAGGTGATCTGGGCGGTGTCCACCCGGGTCGACCCGGCGCGCGACAGCATGCTCATCGAGAACACGCCGATCGATTACCTCGATTTCTCCAGCCCGGAGCCGAACCTGGGATCAAAGCTCGGGCTCGATGCAACGAACAAATGGCCGGGCGAGACCCGGCGCGAATGGGGCCGCCCGATCGTGCTCGATCCCGCGATCGAGAAACGCGTCGATGCCCTGTGGTCGAAGGTCTTTGCTTCTGCACCGCCCAGACTGAAGTGAATCCCATGCTGCTCGTCTCTCCTGCCGGCAGTCCGCCGGCCCTGAAAGCCGCCATCGACCATGGCGCCGACGCGGTCTACGTCGGCTTTCGCGACCAGACCAATACGCGCGCCTTTCCCGGTCTGAATTTCACCGAAGCCGACCTCATGAGCGGTATTGCGTACGCGCATCGGCGTGACCGCAAGGTCTATGTCGCGCTGAACACGTATCCGGGCCCTGCCAGTCTCGGCGCCTGGCAAGCGGCGGTGGACCGCGCGGCGGCGCTCGGCGTCGATGCCGTGATCTGCGCCGACCTCGGTGTGCTCGACTATGCGGCGCGGCGCCACCCGGGCCTGCCACGCCACCTCTCTGTGCAGGGCTCCGCCACGACGCACGTCGCGCTGCGCTATTACCGCGAGCGTTTCGGCATTGCGCGCGCGGTGCTGCCGCGAGTGCTGTCGATCCAGCAGGTCGAGCGCCTGTGCGCGCAGGACATTGTTCCCGTCGAAATATTTGCGTTCGGCAGCCTGTGCATCATGGTCGAGGGACGCTGTCAGCTCTCGAGCTACGTCACCGGCATTTCGCCCAACCGGCATGGCGTCTGCTCGCCGGCGAAGTTCGTGCGCTGGGACGAGGAACCGGGCGGCGTGCGGCGCGCGAGCCTGAATGGGAGGCTGATTGATCGATACGCGCCGGATGAGCCGGCCGCCTACCCAACCGTTTGCAAGGGACGTTATTCCGTGGGTGGTGAGACGTTTCATGCGCTCGAGGAACCGATCAGCCTGAACACCCTGGAGCTGTTGCCGCGCCTCCAGTCCGCCGGCGTAGTGGCTCTCAAGATCGAGGGCCGGCAGCGCGGACAGGCGTACGTTGCATCGGTCACGAAGGTGTGGCGCCAGGCCATCGACCGACTGAAGACCCACCCGCAGGATTGGTCGCCGGACGAGGCCTGGCAACGTGAACTGGCGCGGCATGCCGAGGGTCGCCAGACCACGCTCGGCCCGTATCACCGCTCCTGGCATTGAGGGCATCAGATGCGCTTGACCCTCGGACCCCTGCAATACTTCTGGCCGCGCGAACGGGTCTTCGCCTTCTATCGCGCTGCCGCCGCATGGCCGGTGGATGTGTTCTATCTCGGCGAGACCGTGTGCAGCAAACGGCGCGAACTCCGGATCCGCGACTGGATCGCGCTCGCCGAGGAACTGGCTGGCAGCGGCCGCGAGATCGTGCTGTCCACGCTCGCGCTGCTCGAGGCGGAGTCGGAACTGGCTTCGCTGATACGACTCGTGTACGACGGCCGGTTCCGGGTCGAGGCCAACGACATGTCGGCCGTGCAACTATTGCGCGAGCGGGGCCTGCCATTCATCGGCGGGCCGACGCTCAACGTCTACAACCATGCGACCTTGCAGCTGCTGCGTGAGGATGGCCTGCAGCGGCTCGTGCTCGGCGTCGAACAGGGCCGGCCGTTGATCGAGGAATTCCGCGCCAGCGGCGCGCCGTTGCCGGAACTCGAGATCACGGCCTGGGGCCGCTTGCCGCTCGCCTATTCCGCGCGCTGCTTCACCGCGCGCGCGCTTGACCTCGCCAAGGACGACTGCGGGTTCCGTTGCCTGGAATATCCTGATGGCCTGCCGCTGGCCACGCGCGATGGCAACCCGTTCCTGACGATCAACGGGATCCAGGTGCAATCCGCAGGACGTTGCGACCTCGGCCCGGAACTGGAGGATTTGCGCAGGGCCGGCATCGACCTGTTGCGCCTTTACCCGCAGGCCGAGGGCATGGCGGACGTGGTTGCACGTTTCCGTGATGCGATCGACAGCGATATCAGGCCGGTCCGCGTCGGCGAGGAGAACGGCTACTGGAGCGGCACGGCCGGCATGCAGTGCGTCACGTCGACGTAGGCCCGCCGATTTCACCGCGGTGAGCTGCGCGCGCGGCGCGCGCCAGTCGCGCGCCGCGGTTGAGCACGATGCGCAGCCAGAGCGGTATCGTCTCCCATGGCAGCTGGTCGAGCAGGTTGCGGACCGCGAGGCCGAGTTCCGTGTCGCCCGTCAGCTGCAGCCGGCGCTGGAAGAACAGCGTATCGGCATCTTCCAGACGGCTGGCGAGAAGCAGCAGGTCGGTGGCGGTGCCGCACACCGTGGATTCGACTGCGACATCCGGCTGCAGTACTTCAATGCGGCGCTCACCGATGGCGATTACCCAGCGCAGGCCGAGGTCGGTCACCTCGACGCCGAGCCGGCGACCGGCCAGGTCGTCGAGCGCGCCGGCAGCCAGCGGGCCGGCCAGCACGAGGTCGATCAATCGCCTGGTGCCACGCTGCACCAGTGGCTGTGGCAGTGCCCGCAACGGCTGCGCGAACCTTTCGGGCGGCGGGATCAGCCGCAATAACCTCCGGGAGACGGTGGGCCCGAATTCCATGGCCGCATTCCATCGGGCTGCGCCGGGACGCGCTCTGATCTGGATCAAGGCCGACAATTGTCGCGGAGGGGCGAGCACGCGCCGCTGTTCTCGAGGCCTGATGTTAGGAACAGGAAATCCAAACGGCCATTGCTGTCAAAAGGAGGTGCGTGTAGGTGCGAGCGTGCGCGAGCGGGAAGCGGCTGCGCACCTGGATGCGGTGCTGCGGGTGACGAAAAAACGCCCGCTGCCGGCGGGTGGGATGGTGGCGCGGGTGGTAACGAGTGCGGGTGAGCGGTGGTCGGCGCAAGAACTTTGCCGTCTCGGGCGTCGTGGCGCAGGGGCGGGAACCCGCGCAGCGGGCCGCGGGATCAGTTGAAGGTCTGATCGAAGGTCAGGCCGGGGTCGGGCGCTGGTGTCGTTGGGTTCCAGGGCGGGGACAGTGGCGGCGGCGTGGCAGGTTCTCCGAGATGCGCGAGGATGATGCGGATCGAGGCGGCATCGGTGAGGAAGGCGATCAACTGATGCTTGAAATCGTGGCCCATGAAGCTCTTCATAACGAACTGAATTCATGCAATCCGACCCGGCTGTCACCGCAGGATTGATGAACGCGACGCTGCACCCCTACTCAGTCGCCTTACAGCGCAAATAAGGTCAGCGGGCTGGATTGACTTCCGAGATTGCGAAGGTCGCGAGCGTCTTGTCGTAGGTCTCCAGGTCGCGCGCGAAGTAGTTCAACACTGACCCGCTATAGCCGACCAGGAAGATGCCCTGCGGCGAGTTGGCCCCGACGACAATGCCCTCGTACCGCACCGACCCGGCATCCACGGACGTGCGAAAACTGACATGCACCTTGAATGCCGGCCGGCCCGCAAGCGTCGTCGGCTCGTTCGACAGCACCTGCATGTTCTGCAGCGAACCGTCAGCCTCCATTTCCTCCACGATCTTCTCGGCCAGTTCCTGCGGCATCATCTCCGGCGTAGCGTCCTTGCCGAGCGCAGGAAATGCCTTCTTGTGCTTGCGGAAATCGACATAGATCTTCTGCATGCAAGGTCCATCGCGCGTGGTGAAGCTAAAGTCGCCATATTTTTCGTAGCGCCAGCCGGCTGGGTACTGGATCGAATAACCGCTGGCCTTGTGGGTGAATGGCTGACCCTGCATGACGATCTTCCACGCGATGGCCGGCACGGCAACTGCCATTCCGGCCAACAGCACAATGATGCGGATTCCTGCCTTGCTCATGGCGCAAGCTCCTTGCTCAGCATTTCGACGTACTGGCGTGCATAGCCATTCTGCTTCGGGTCCGGACTTAACTCGATATAGCGCTGGAACAGCGCGAGCGCGCGGCTCTTGTCGCCAATGCGGTAGTACTGCATCGCAAGCGCCTCGTAAGTCGGCGCGTAATCCGGAGCCTGCCCGAGCGTCAACGCGTATTCCTGCACTGCGCGCGCGGCATCGGAGGACCGTTGTGCCTCGATCTCCTCCTGTGAGCGCTTGTCCTTCCCGGGGCGCTTGGCCTTCTCTGCACGCAGGCGAAAGCCCTCCGCCAGGTAGTACCGAGCCTGTGGTGGCAGCGACCGCATCAACTTCTCGTCCTCAAGCAGGAACACCAGCGTCCTGCCATCGCCGCCGCGGTGAATCTGCGCGACCGCGTCGAGCCGCGCACGCAGCGTCACGGCCAGGTAGCGATCGGTATCTTTTTCGCCTTCCGGCGGCGACTCACCTCCAAACTCGATCAGGTTTGCCACGCGTTCCTTCACGTTAGGGTGACTCGCAAAGAAATACGGACCCTGACTGACGAGTTGGGCAGCCAACTCCCGGTCGAGACGCTCGAATGCCAGGACACCGCCGCGGGCGTCATATCCCGCCTGCGTCATCCGGTCAAAGCCGCCGCGATCTGCCTCGCGTTCGTAGGCGCGCGAGAATCCCATCATGCTCGAATAGCCGACCAGGCCGACCAGCTCTGGCGGTATCCCGAATCCAGCCGCAGTAAGCTCCGCGAGCAGCGTGATGGCCGACGCGCTCTTGGCCGCATGGACGGTTCGATACGTGTGATCCGCCGTAAAATGAGTCCCCTCGTGGCCCAGAACGGAGGCTAGCTGTGACTCGTCGTCGAGTCGCAGGAGCGTTCCCGTATTGAAATAGACGCCGCCAGTCGAGACCGCAAAGGCGTTGAAGTTCGGGTCGCGGATCGCACGGACATGCAACTTGTCCTTCATGTCCGGGAATAAGCGGTCAGTCACTTCCTGGAGGTAAGCATTGAGTTCAGGATCCTTGAACAGCAACTCGCTGTGCTCAATCTGATACTCGCCCTTCTTCGTCTCGAACTCGATGCGGGCACGCTGCTCCTGTTCGTCCAGGGCATGGGCAGAACCTGCCTGCAGCGCCAGCAGCATCACAGACGCGCGAATCACATTCATGGATACCATGGACATCAGAACGGCTTGAATGTGATCAACTTGCTGTTCGGATATTCTTCAAACATCTTGCTGACCACGGCCAGGGCGGTGGCGGGATCCCGAACGTCGCTGCCGGTCATGCCGAAGACTTCGCCGCCCTGCTTCCAGTTGAACCAGGCAAGGTTGCCACTGTGCAGATCGACGACACCGGCCACGACATAGGTGCCGCCGCCGGGTACCGATACGCCTGCGGCTGCGGCAAAAATCTGCATGAGCACGCTGCCACCGGTCTGCTTGATCTGTGCACCTGCCAGGAACAACGCGTAGTCGGCATGCGCTTCTTCCGCCAGGAATTCGAGTCCATTGCCGAGTGAATAGTCGAAGTTGGTCTTCTTCTCCTGCCAGGCCTTTCCGCCGTACTGCAAGACATTTGTCACACAGTCGGCGACGATCTTGAAGAACTCGATATGCTCACGCAGCAATCCTTCGGCCTCGCCTTCGATGGTCGGCATCGCCACGATGTCGAAGCGATTGTCGAGCCGCAGCATCTTGCCGGCCGCATCCCCGAGCGCGTATTGAGCGGTCTCAGACCAGTCGGGCACGGCTTCGAGGCCGGCCACGGATTTTTGGTAGACCGTAAATTCCACTGGCAATACGACGATCCGCTTGGCGCCGGGAATTGGCGCGACCTGGGATTCCGGCGCATTGACTGATGTGAGCCCCGGTGTCGCGGCATCCGTTGGCGGCGCATCCTGCGGCGCAACCGCGCCCTCAGGCGCCGGAGTTTCCCGCGGTGGCACCGCCTCGTCCGCCGGCGCCGGTTGTGCCGCCGGTGTTTCTTCCTGTGCCGGAACCGATTCCTGCACTGGCATCGATTCCGTCGCTGGTGCTTCCGATACCGGTGCCGGCGTTGGAACAGGTTGTTCCTGGGTGACCGCGACTGTCGCCCACAGGCATGCCAAGGCCGCGGCAAAGAGTCTGGCCCAAGCGTTTGTCTTCATGATGGTGCAACCCCCCCCCCGTAGCAACTCAGCCTACGCCAAGGGATAGGAAATCCAAACGGCCATTGCTGTCAAGGGGAGGTACGTGTAGGCGCGAGCGTGCGTAGCCTGGGCGCGCGCTGGCGCGGACAGAGACCGGGGTGCGGTGCTGCGGGTGGGACGGTGGCGCGGGTGGTAACGAGTGCAGATGAGCGGTGGTCGGGGCAGAAAATTCGTCGCCACGGGTAGTCCTGGCGCAGGGGAGGGAACCCGCGCCGCGGTGACGGAGGGCAGCACCTTGGGGCGTGCGATCAGACGCATCGGGCCGTGACAGCGAGAGGTGGCCCCACGGATTTAGACAATTTTCGCGGTCGGGATAAGTGGAACTCCGCGGGTTAAGCAGCTGCCGCGAGCGGCAGGGATTTGAAATACACGTGATCGGGCGTGTTTCGGTCAAGCGCTTTGTGCGGGCGGCGCGTGTTGTTAGGAGGCGACGTAACGCGCGATGCCGGCTTTGGCCTCGCTCACGGAGACATAGGCGTGCAGGTAAACCTCCTCGTATTTAATCGATCTCCAGAGCCGTTCGACGAACACGTTGTCGCGCCAGGCGCCGCGACCATCCATGCTGATGCGGATCGAGTTCTTGCGCAGCAGCTCGAGAACCGCCGCGCTCGAGAACTGCGAGCCCTGGTCGGTGTTGAAGATCTCAGGCGTCCCATAGCGCGCGATCGCTTGCTCGACCGCCTCGACGCAGAAGTCGGCGGTCAAGCTGTTGGAGATTCTCCAGGCGAGGATCTTGCCGCTGAACCAATCGATCACGGCGATGAGATACACAAAGCCGCGAGCCATCGGGATATACGTAATATCCGCCGCCCAGACCTGGCTCTCTCGAGCAAATGGCCTTTCCACAGCGTGATCTGATTCGGATGAACATCAAACCGAGTTGCCAGCTGCGCCAGCGTCTCCTTGCCTCGGATGGCGGCCAGCGCCACTTTCGCTTTAAAGCCCGCAGAGTGATTGCGGCGAGATCTCTTGGTCATGGCTCTCCTTCCTTTCAAGCGATATCCTCGCTCGACATTGGCGGAGTTGCCACTTATCCCGCTGTCTTAGCCGCTGGGGCCACCTCTCCCAGAAAAGGGAAGGCCCCTCGCGGGCTTTTATGATTGGATATGCCCGCAAGGACATAGACAAGCTCGAGGCGCGACTCGAACGTGCGCGCAGCGACAAATCAAAGGCTGAGGTTCGCAGCGTTCCGGGGCATTCTACGGAGAAGCAATGGCCAAGATCCTGATTGTTGAAGTGCGATCAATCGAATACGTTCCGATCCGCGAACGCCGCGGCAGGCCGTGGCACCTGTGGCCAATCTGGTTCACTGGCGGTGCACACCTGGCCACGATTGCGACCGGTTTCATCGGCATCGCGCTGGGTGGCAACTTCGTGTGGACGGCCATTGCCGTTGTGCTTGGTAGCGCATTCGGCACGTTTTTCATGGCCTTCCATTCCACCCAGGGACCACAGCTTGGCCTGCCGCAGATGATCCAGTCCCGACCGCAGTTCGGCTATATCGGCGCGCTGCTGGTGTGGATCGTCGCGCTGATCACGTTCATCGGCTACTGCGCCTTCAACCAGGTCCTTTCGGCCGATACGATTTTTACGCTGGTCGGTTGGAACCGGCAATATACAATGATTGCTATCGGCCTGGTCGCAGCCCTGCTGGCAATTCTGGGCTATGACCTGATCCACAAGGCGCAGCAGTGGCTGGCTTTTGCATTGCTCGCCATATTTGCAGTGATGACGGTTGCACTGGTACGCGTGCATTTCCCGGCTGAGCAACTTGATATCGGCAAATTCGTGATGATCCCGTTCCTGACGCAGTTGCTGGCATCGGCCGGCTACCAGTTGTCCTGGTCGATCTTTGTCTCTGACTACTCGCGCTACCTGCCGCATGACGTTGGCGTGCGCGAGTCGTTCTGGTGGACCTACGTCGGCGCACTTATCGGCTCTGCATGGCCTGCACTGATCGGCACCGTCGCCGCCGCGCTGTTTCCCGCGCTGGGGCTGTCGGCGGCGCTCAAGGCCGCAGCGGAGGTGATGATCCCAGGCTCTGGCAACGCCTTCCTGCTGGCATCACTGCTTGGCCTGGTAACCACCTCGACATTGATGTTCTACAGCGCCTCTTTGACCCTGCTCAGCATCGCGGACTCGCTACGGCCGTTAAGGCCGGCGTTTTGGCAGCGGCCGGCAGCGCTGGTCATTTTGCTGCTTCTGACGTGGTGGATAGCACTCGGGTCCTCGGAGAATTTCGCCACGCAATTCGGTGAGTTCCTGGGGATTCTGCTGTACCTGTTCACGCCGTGGACGGCGATCAATCTCGTGGACTTCTACTACCTTCGCCGCGGGCACTACTCGGTACGGGAGATTTTCAATCCCAACGGTATGTATGGCCGCTGGAACTGGCGCGGGCTAACGGCTTACTTCGGCGGCTTTATCGTAATGATCCCGTTTTTCAGCACCCACAGCTACCGCGGCCCGGTGGCCATAGCCATGGGTGGCGCTGACCTCGCCATACTGGTGGGACTGCCGGTAGCAACGCTGATCTACCTGGTTGCATATCGCTCATTCGACCTCGAGAAGGAAATTCGCCTCATCAGGATCGCGGACCATCAACTCGATCCGGACGCCTGAGGGACAGGAAATCCAAACGGGGGCGATCTCAACCGGTCGGTGCAACATTCCTATAATTTGAGAGGAGGTTGCATAGATGAGCCGAGGCCCATGGTTGACGGCGGCATTCAAAGCGCAGATGTGGCGACGCTGGCAGGCGGGCGAGAGCTGTAGCGAGATTGCCCAGGGGCTCGGGAAGTACCCGAGCCAGATCCACACGTGGGTTCAGCGGCGGGGCGGTGTAGCGCCCCTGCAGCGACGGCGCTCGGGTGTGGCGCTGACGTTGCTGGAGCGAGAAGAGATCTCGCGGGGGCTTTGCGCAGGCCACTCGATTCGTAGGATGGCGCAGCGCATGGGCCGTGCGCCCTCGAGCGTGAGCCGCGAGATCGTCCGTCACGGCGGTCGCGGCGGCTATCGCGCCACGCAGGCCGATGCCCAAGCCTGGCGCAATGCGCGCCAGCCTACAGCGTGCCGGCTGGCCCAGCACCCCACTTTGGCCCGAACCGTCGCCGAAAAGCTCGGGTTGAAATGGTCTCCGCAGCAAATCGCCGGATGGCTTGAAAGAACGTTTGGCAACGATGAGAGTATGCGGGTGTCGCACGAGACGATTTACCGCAGCCTTTTTATCCAGGCGCGCGGCGTGCTGAAAAAAGAGCTGCTGGCGCACCTGCGCCGGGGTCACTCGATACGCCATGCTCGAGGCCACAGCAAGGCGGGCCGGGGATGCGGATCCATCTTGGATGCGATCTCCATTGGTCAGCGGCCCGCACAGGTCGAAGATCGAGCCGTCCCGGGTCATTGGGAAGGCGACCTGCTGTGCGGACCCCCAGGCACGCAGATCGCGACCTTGGTGGAGCGGCGCTCGCGCTTCGTGATGTTGGTGAAGCTGCCTTCCAAAGACAGCCACATCGTGGCGAGCGCGCTCGCCCGGCCCGATGCGCGACCCGTTCTGCCGACGATCGTGTGTCCGACGATCGTTCTCTGCGGCCGCGACGATGCGCGGGCGACCCTGGTCCAGCACAAGGAAATGGCGACACTCATTCCCGGCAGCCGCCTTCTCGCGATTGCCGATTGCGGCCACATGTCGACGCTCGAGCGGCCCCCAGCCGTGAGCGCCGCGATGCGTGTCTGGCTCCAGAACTCGTAGGCGCAGGCAGGGAAACCATGTCACGTTGGAAGGCATCAGGCATACATCTGCTCCTGTCGGTCGCGATCGTCGGAGCGGTAGTGCTGTTCATGTTGACCGTCTGGTACCCCTGGCCCTTGTTTGCGGCCGCGGGCGGCAGTCACCTGATATTCATTCTCGCCTCGGTGGACGTCACGATCGGCCCGCTCATTACTTTGATCATCTTCAAGTCCGGCAAGAAGAGCCTCAAATTCGACCTGAGCGTCATCGCACTGTTGCAGTTTGCCGCCCTTTGCTACGGCGTCCAGGTGGTCTACCACGCGCGGCCGATCTACATGGTCTTTACCATCGATCGCTTCGATCTGGTAATGGCCCGGGATATCGACCCCAAAGATCTGGCAGCGGTGAAGCGGGCGCAATTTCGCCACTTGCCACTGGGCCGTCCGCGGTTCATTGCGGCCGAGGGGCCGACCGATGCCAATTTGCAAAACCAGTTGCTGAGCTCGGCGCTGTCTGGCAAGGACCTGCAGATGTTTCCGCAGTATTACGTGGACTATTCGCAGCTGGCGACGAAGGCCCTGGCGAAGGCCCGGCCGGTGGCGATCCTGCGTGAGCGCGACGCCGCGACTCTCGATGCCTTCTTGCAAGGCCACAAGCTCACGGACGATGCCGTCAGGTTTCTGCCGCTGCGCGCGCCGAAGCGCGATGGCGTCGTGCTCCTGGACGCGAAAACGGCTGCACCGCTGCAGACTCTGCTGATCAACCCCTGGTAGGACACCCTAGACGTTCGAGTCGGGGAACGCGGCCTTGCGCCGACTGATGAAATCGAGCAGCGCCTCGTCAACGGCCAGGTCGAGCGGCGGCGCGACGTATTCGGCGAGCTGCATTTTCCACAGCGCGTTCGCGCGCGTCGCCATGTCCTTGCTGCCTTCCGCTTCCCACTGCTCGAAGCTGTTGTTGTCGGCAAGCGGCGAGCGATAGAACGCGGTTTCGAAGTTGGCCTGTTTGTGCGCGCAACCGAGGAAATGCTTGCCGGGCCCCGACGTCCCCCCGCTTTCAGTAGCGCAGGGCTTTAGAGTCTTCCGGCATTGTAAGCTCTATCGCTCCGGCAAAACTCACGGTCTGGACGAGCAAAGCGCGCTGCGTGAAGCAAATGCGGCCAGCCGAACCGGCCGCGTTACTACTGCCACGGAAGGCGCGACGCTGGTGGCAATTCTGGCGTCTGACGAAGCCGCGCAAATTGCTGGCGCGGCAATCCCGATCGACAGCGGCAATACGGCTGGATCAGCCGCCTGGCGCCGACGTTGAGACGGTGAGAAGACATCGAGCTTTCCGATCCGCATCAGTTTGAACGCGTTCGCGATGACCAACATGTGAACGTGCTCCGGCACAAGGATTCACAGTCGGATCTATGGGAACTACGCAATAAAGGCCGGTTCAAACGTTTTCAGAATGCGCAGGCGTAGGATGTATTCCAGAGCGCCCATTACGTATACGATCCACGAGCCACGGCATCCTGGCAGGAGCATTCGCATGCGAATCACTGAAATCACTGCCTGGCAGGTCGATTTGCCACTCAAGGAAGGCAAATACAGCTGGTCTGGCGGCAAGTCAGTATCCGTGTTTGACAGCACAGTCGTGCGCGTCGACACCGATGCGGACTTTTCCGGCTATGGTGAGTCCTGCCCGCTCGGGCCGGTGTACCTGGCCTCCTATGCAGCGGGCGTGCGCGCGGGGTTGGCGGAACTCGGTCCGCATCTGATCGGCGCGGATCCCACGCAGCTCGGGCCGATGAACCGCCTGATGGATGCAAAGCTGAAGGGTCACCCCTACGTAAAATCTGCGATCGACATGGCCTGCTGGGACATCCTGGGTCAGGTCACCGGCAAGCCGGTTTGCACCCTGCTCGGCGGCAGGTTTGGCGAGTCCATCACGCTTTACCGCGCCATCTCGCGCGAATCCCCCGAAGCAATGGCGGCGAAAGTCGCTGGCTACCGCTCGGAGGGGTACACGCGCTTTCAGCTCAAGGTCGGCGAGGATCCCGAGGTCGATATTGCGCGCATTCGCGCCGTCGCCCGCGAACTCAAGCCCGGCGACCGGCTCGTGGCCGATGCCAACACCGGCTGGCTGCCGCACGATGCCATGCGCGTCATCCGCGGCGTACGCGACGTCGATGTGTACATCGAACAGCCCTGTGCGTCCTACGAAGAGTGCCTCAGCATCCGCCGCCATTGCGACCATCCGTTTGTGCTCGACGAAGTCATCAACGACATCCCGACCCTTTTACGTGGATATGCGGATCTCGCGATGGACGTCGTGAATCTCAAGATCAGCAAGTTCGGCGGGCTCACGAAGATGAAGCTCGCGCGCGACTTGTGCGTTGAGCTTGGCATCGCCATGACGCTGGAAGATACCTGGGGCGGGGACATCATCACAGCCGCGATTGCGCATCTGGCGCACAGCACGCCAGAGGAGTTCCGCTTCACCAGCACGGACTTCAACAGCTATGTCACGGTCAGCATCGCGGAAGGTGCGCCGCAGCGCGTCAATGGCCACATGGCTGCGTCGGACTCGCCGGGGCTCGGTGTGGTTCCGAGGCCCGAAGTGCTTGGAAAGCCGGTCCTGACGATCAGATAATCCAGCTGCCCGCGCCCTCCGCCTTAAGGGACAGGAAATCCAAACGGCCATTGCTGTCAAGGGGAGGGTACGAGCGCGCGTGTACTGAGCGGGTGCTGGCGGCGGCGGGGTGGCGGGTTCACCGAGGTGCGCGAGGATGATGCGGATCGAGCGTGGTTCGGCGAAAAACGCGATCAGGCGCATCGGGCCGTGGCAGCTGCGCAGCTCGCGCTCGACGTGGCGCTGGATCGGGACCCCCTCGCAATCGTCCTCGCGACGACGTGCCAGCCAGGTCTCGAGGTGCTGCTGCGCGAGCCGGTAGAGCGCCATGCGCTCGGGACGGCGACGGCGGTAGACCCGCGCCGCGCTGGAACAGGTCGCGGCGCTGATGTACGACGGGACGGCCGACATCCATGTCTGGCCATGGCCCGCGGGTCAGCAGAGGTAGCCGCCGTCGGGCCGGCAGAGGCCTGTGACACTCGTCACTTCTTGATATTACGACCCCGTGAAAGATGAAGATCTCCACCTCATGATCCAAAAATCGGAGCTCGCTCAAGCCAATTCGGAATTACCATGACTTGTGACAAGGTGGTGGCACCGTCTGAATACCTTACTGAATTCAATCTGCCATGGAGCGGCGTGACCTGGAAGGGCGCATTTATCGTCCCTAGCCGTCTATTCTCCCAACAGGAGGGCTGTGTGTTTTGAAACAGATGATCTCTTCATTTAGAGACAGCGTGCGTCGTTGGGGATGGCGCGTCAGCGTCTCATTGGCATGGCCTTATTTGGCGGAACTGCATTCCATTCGCAAATCACTTCCTCTATTTGCAAAATATACCTCTGATGCAAGTTTCTTGGCGCTTGAGAAGAGAGAAGCGTTTGACAAGACATACGACACAGAGACCACGCAGATTGTGGAAAAGGATCAGCTTGGTGGTGCCAGCCACTCTCGTGTTGAGGCGGCCCCATACCGCGCGACACCCGCGGGTGTCGTGCGGCAAGCGCTTCTTCTGGTCGATGGTGATTATGGCAACTATGTGTACGTTGATGCGGGTTGCGGCAAGGGTCGTACCGTTCTAATTGCGTCTCAACTTCCGTTCTCCCGGTGTATTGGCGTTGATTTTTCGCCGGATTTAATCAAGGTCGCCAACAATAATTTGGTCGCGTTCGGGCAAAGTAATGCGGCAAAGAACAGGGCGCCGGTCGACTTCTTTTGCAGCGACATCAATGAATTTCAGCTTCCAGAACAAGACATTGTATTTTTTATGTATGAACCATTTGGCCTCAATGTTTTGCACACACTGATGAATCGCATCAAGCTCCACATTGAGAAAGACAGGAAGGTGATATTGTTATGGTGCGGGCATTCTCGTCCTGTGCAACTTAGTGCGTATCGAGCTTGGCTGAAGCCGCTTGTGACAATAGAACCATTTCCTCGTTGGTTTGTGTTTGCATTCTCGTCATATGGCCGAACTTCCCCGGCCCAAAGTGGTGTAAGGGCTTGAAGTCAGATCGGAATCCCAAAGAATCGCTTTAAAAATGTGGGCACGTGAGCGTTGGGAGCGGCGATTTTTTTTTGCGGTTGTCGATCAACTTTTGCCGTCGGTGATCGATAACGAAGTTGATGTACCTGACCGAGGTCACCATGGTCGCCCAACGTAAGCACGTCGCCGTTGAGGGATAGGAAATCCAAACGGCCATTTCTGCCTAGAGGAGGGCACGAGCGCGCGTGTACTGAGCGGGTGCTGGCGGCGGGCAGGGACCGAGGTGCGGTGCTGCGGGTGACGAAAACGCCGGCCGCCAACGCGTGGGACGGTGGCGCGGGTGGTAGCGAGTGGCGGTGAGCGCGGTCTGGCCGCCCGGCACGGGTTTTTGAAGGGTGTAGCGGACCGGCTGATCAGATCCGTACCACGAGAGTCGGCCGCGGACCTCCCAGCACCTCAGAAATCAAGCGCGATCTCGGAGAAAAGGAAAGGCCCCTCGCGGGGCCTTTCTCGTTCAATCCTCCATCAGAAAACTGCGCAGCTGCTCGCTGCGGCTGGGGTGCCGGAGCTTCCTGAGCGCTTTCGCCTCAATCTGCCGGATGCGCTCGCGGGTGACGTCGAACTGCTTGCCGACCTCTTCTAATGTGTGGTCGGTGGTGAGATCGATGCCGAAGCGCATGCGCAGCACCTTGGCCTCGCGCGGCGTCAGTTGGCTCAGCACGCCGTGCACGGTCTCGCGCAGCGACTCGACGGTCGCGGAATCGAGCGGGCTCTCGGCCATGGCGTCCTCGATGAAGTCGCCCAGGTGCGAGTCCTCGTCGTCGCCGATCGGCGTCTCCATCGAGATCGGTTCCTTGGCGATCTTGAGTACCTTGCGGACCTTGTCCTCGGGCATTTCCATGCGCTCGGCCAGCTCGTCCGGCGTCGGCTCGCGGCCCATCTCCTGCAGCATCTGCCGCGAAATGCGGTTCAGCTTGTTGATGGTCTCGATCATGTGCACCGGGATGCGGATGGTGCGTGCCTGGTCGGCGATCGAGCGCGTGATGGCCTGGCGGATCCACCAGGTCGCATAAGTCGAGAATTTGTAGCCGCGGCGGTACTCGAACTTGTCGACCGCCTTCATCAGGCCGATGTTGCCCTCCTGGATCAGGTCCAGGAACTGCAGGCCGCGATTCGTGTATTTCTTTGCGATCGAGATCACCAGCCGCAGGTTGGCCTCGACCATCTCTTTCTTGGCGCGCCGCGCCATCGCCTCGCCGGTCGCGATGTCGCGATTGACGGTCTTCAGCTCCTGGATCGAACGCGTCAGGCGCTTCTCGAGGGCCTTGAGATCGTGCTGGCGGCGCGTGACTTCTTCCTTGAGCCGGCCAAGCGATGCCGAATGCTTGCGCTTGGCGCGGATGTGCTTGTCGATCCAGCGCGTGTTGGTCTCGTTCTTCGGGAAGGTCGCGATGAAATCCTTGCGCGGCATTCCGGCCTGGCGCACGCAGATCGTCATGATCTCGCGCTCGAGGCGGCGCACCTCGTCCACGTGGCTGCGCAGATTCGCGACCAGCGCATCGAACATGCGTGGCGCGAGCTTCAGTTCCATGAACTGGCCGGAGAGTTTCTTGCGGGCGCGGACGACCTTTGGTTCCTTGGCGCCCCGTGCCGTCGTCAGGCCCTTGGCAATCTGGTTGTGCAGGCGCGCAATTGCGCCAAAGCGCTTCGCAGTTTCTTCCGGGTCCGGTCCCGTATCGATGGCTTCTTCGTCTTCCTCGGAGTCCTCGTCCCTTTCCTCGTCTTCGAGTTTGGGCTCTTCCTTCTTGATGACGGTCTTCGGATTGTGCGGCTGTGCGATTTCGTCGGGCGCATTCGGATCAAGGAAGCCGACGATGATCTCGGTCAGCCGGCCCTGGCCGCCCTTCAACGGCTCGTAGGCGCCGAGCAGGAAGTCGTAGGTCGGTGGATAGTAGGCAAGCGCAGAGCGCACCTGGTCGAGGCCTTCCTCGATGCGCTTGGCGATGCGGATCTCGCCCTCGCGCGTCAAGAGCTCGACAGTTCCCATCTCGCGCATGTACATACGCACCGGATCGGTCGTGCGGCCGAATTCCGAATCGGCGATCGCAAGCGCAGCGGCTGCTTCCTCGACTGCCTCTTCGTCGGGTGCGGAAGCATCGGTCAGCAGCAGAGCCTCGGCATCCGGTGCCTTCTCGTACACCGTGATGCCCATGTCGTTGATCGTGTTGACGATGTCTTCGATCTGCTCCGGATCGACGATCTCGGGTGGCAGGTGGTCGTTGACTTCGGCGTAGGTCAGGTAGCCCTGTTCCTTGCCGCGCGCGATCAGGAGCTTGAGCTGCGACTGGCGATCTTCAGGAACGATCGGGAGCTTTTTCTCACTCAAAGGATGGGTCACCTGGGTATGGGGCGGGCAAAAAGAGCCGCGCATTATACAGTCAGGGCGGCTCGCCGTCTTCGCAAGCCTGACTCGCTCAGCCTCCGGCTGGACGGCTGCGGTCGCCCAGAAGTCGTTGAAATTCCAGCTGTTCTTCGTTGCTGAGCTTGCGCTCGCGCGAAAGCGCGATCAGGTCGTTCAGGCGCTTGTCGGGGCCAAACTCCAGCGCCAGGCGCTTGAGCGCCATGACGAGATCGCGACCGGCGGCGCGTCCGTCGCGCACCAGCGATTCCTCGGCAGCGAGTTCGGCGAGTCTTGCGCCTTCAGGGCGTTCTCGCCAGCGTTCGATCAGTTGCGCGGTGCTGAGTTCCGGTTCTGTCTTCGCCATCTCCAGCAACTCGAGCAGCACGGCAAAACCCTTGTGATCGCCGCGCAGGAAATCCGGCGGCTCGGTGACCGCTCGCGCAGCCGATGGATGGTGCAGCAGCAGCATGATGACCTGGGTCAGCAGCGGATGCCGCCCGGCGGAGAGTGGTGTCCTGCGGCCGGCCGCCGGCCTGCCAGCGCGAGGTCTCTCCGGCTTTGCCTTCAGGAGTTCGGCAAGACGACCTGCCGGCATGCGGACTTCCTGGGCCAGGCGCTCGAGCAGCAACTCGTGATAAACGCCCGCCGGCACGCGCGCAAGCAGGGGCCGCGCGAGTTCCGCCAGCCGTGCGCGGCCGTCGACATTCGCAAGATCGGTCTGTACCGCGAGCTGTGTCACCAGGAATTCCGACAGCGGCAGCGCCGTGGCAAGGCGCGCCTCGAAGGCCTCGGCGCCCTCGAAGCCGACCAGTGTGTCCGGATCATGGCCTTCAGGCAGGAACAGGAATCGCAGCTGCCGGCCGTCGCGCGCATGCTCGAGTGCGTTTTCGAGCGCCCGCCAGGCGGCGGCGCGGCCCGCGCGATCGCCGTCAAAGCAGAACACCAGTTCGCTGGTCACGCGGAACAGGCGGTTCAGGTGCTCGGTGGTCGTCGCCGTGCCGAGTGTCGCGACCGAATAGGCGATGCCCGCCTGCGCGAGGCGCGCAACGTCGACATAGCCCTCGACCACCAGCAGCCGCTCGATCTTGCGCAGCGCCTGGCGCGCCTCATAGAGGCCGTAGAGTTCGCGCCCCTTGTGAAACAGCGGCGTCTCGGGCGAGTTCAGATACTTTGGCTCGCCCTTGTCGATGATCCGGCCGCCGAAAGCGATCACGCGCCCGCGCGTATCGCGGATCGGGAACATCACGCGGTCGCGGAACCGGTCATAAAAACCGGATTCTCCCTTGCCGCTGCGTTCGATGACGAGGCCGGCATCCGCGAGCAGGCGCTCGCGCTCGGCGCTGCCGCCGAAGCGCTTCAGGACGGCATCCCAGGAATTCGGCGCATAGCCGATCGCGAACTTGACGCAGGTCTCCGGCGTGATGCCGCGGCCCGTGAGGTAATTCTTGGCGCGCGCGGATTCGCGCAGACTATCGCGATAGAACTGCGAGACCTGCGCCAGCAGTTCGTAAAGTTCGTCGCCGGGCCGCGTGCGCACGCCGCGCCCGTCGTCCTCGCGCGGCACTTCGAGCCCGAGCCGCGAGGCGAGTTCGTCCACCGCGTCCGGGAATGGCAGCTTGTCGTGTTCCATCAGGAAGCCGAGCGCCGTCCCGTGCGCGCCGCAGCCAAAGCAGTGATAGAACTGCTTGTCCGGGCTGACCCAGAATGACGGTGTCTTCTCGGCGTGGAACGGGCAGCAGGCCTTCCACTCGCGGCCCGCGCGCTTCAATTGCACGCGGCCACCGACCAGTTCGACGATGTCGGTGCGGGCGATCAGTTCGTCGATGAAGGACTGTGGAATTCGGCCGGCCATGCGACAAGATACCGCAGTTCGCGGCGCCGGCCCGCGCTCAGGCCGGCAACGGCTGGCCGGCTTGCCACCCGGTCTGCCGCATCCGTTCGAACAGCGCCAGCAGTTCCGTCCGCGCCTTGCGCGCGTGCATCAAGAGCGCCAACACGTCGCCCGGTCGTGACCAGGCGATCGCTCGGCGCGCCGCGTCGCCGTCGCTGGTGCCGAAGGCGATGGCTGACTCGGGCAGCCCGGCGTGCAACAGCGCCGCCTGCAGGATAGCGGGCACCTCGCCAGGGGCGCGACCCCGCAGGTAGTCGAGTTCTTCCTTGATCACCACGAGGTCCGGGCCGAAGGCCGCCAAGGCGGCCGCGAGATCGCGCAGGTCGGCGTCCTTGCGATTGCCGGCCTGGCCCAGTAGCACCGCAATCCGGCCGTGGCGTCGCAGGTGCTCCGCCACGCCCAGTAGACCACGTATCCCGGCCGGGTTATGCGCGTAGTCGACCAGCATCCGTACGCCGCCGATGTCGTAGCGCATCAAGCGGCCGACATTGTCCTCGGGTCGCGAGCCAAAATCCGCAAACACCGCCGCGATGGTTGCAGGCGCCACGCCCAGCGCGGCCGCGCCGAGTGCGGCCGCAGCGAGATTGGCGATGTTGTAGGCGGCGACGCCGTCGACGGTGAGCGGCATGCTGACGACAGCGCCGAGGTCGTATTCGGCGTCCCGGTGACTCAGCAGTAACCGGCCGTCGCGCACACCGCAGGTGGCGCCGCCACCGGCACGATGCAGCAGCAGCACCTCATGTTCGTAGTTCAGTGCGAACCAGCCGAGCGGCGAGTCGACATGTGTGCTCCTGGCCCGCAGCACTTCGTCGTCGGCGTTGAGCACCAGGAGCCCGTCGCGCCCGATCAGATGCGCGACGGCGAGTTTCACATCAGCCAACGTGCCCAGATCCTGGATGCCGTACTCGCCGAAGTGGTCGGCGCTGATGTTGGTGACTACCGCCGCGTCGGCACGGCCGAGCGCCAGCCCGCGCCGCAGAATGCCGCCGCGTGCGGTTTCGAGGATTGCCGCCTCGACGCGCGCATCGCGCAGCAGCACGCGCGCGCCGTCCGGTCCGGAATAGTCGCCGGTCTCGATGTTGAGGCCGTCGATGTAGAGACCGTCGGTGCAACTGTGGCCGGTCGTCCACCCTTGCGCCTGCGTGCAGGCCGCGATCAGGCGCACGACCGTCGTCTTGCCATTGGTGCCGGTCACGAGCGCGACCGGAATTGCACGCATGGCAGCCCATTGCAGGTCCGCGATGTCCGGCAGATTGCTCAGGGGCCAGGTCCGGCCGCCGATGCCGGCACCGATGGTCAGGAATTCGTCATCCTGCAGGCAAGGGAGCCCACGGCCCTGCGCGGCATCGAGCAGCGCCCGCAAGCGCGGATTTGCCTCATCGGCGGCGCGTGCGGCGAGTCTCTCCAGCGCTGCGGTCTCTTCGATGCCCGGCGGCACCGGAGCATCAGGTTGCTCGAATGCGAGTGCTGCGAGCAATTCCGCTTCGCGTGACGGACTGCGTTCGAGCAGCGCGGCGGCAAGCGCCCATTCGTTGAGTTCGGTCGCCGTGATCAGCTGGTCGGCCGGCGCCGCGAGCGCAAGCGAGGCGCCCGCGGCATGTGGAATGGCGACGACCGCAGAGTCGGGCCAGCCGAGGCCCGCTTTCGCGCGCTGCACGCGCGATTTCCAGGCCTCGAGAAGTGCGGCATCGGTGTCCGCCGCCGCGGACTCGAGCACGGCGCCGGGGCCGTCGAAAAACCGGTTGTGGCCGGTGAGTCGCCGTGAGTCGGTGAACGGCGGTGCCGGTGACTCGATCAGTCGGACGCCTCCGGCGCATAACGGATGCCGCGTTCATCGCGGATCAGGCCGTCGAGCGACAGCGGCACCAGGCTCTCGGGAGCGGCCTCGGTGACCGGCGAGGAAACGACGGATTCCGGCACGCGCGCCGCCGCCTGCGCCGGTGTGCCTGCGGGCCGGAAGCGGATGATCTGTTTCCAGGAACGCACCAGCGCATCGGCGAAGATCAGCAACAGGTCGCCGGCCCGGCCCATGCGCAGCGCCGCATCGATCGCTTCCTGCTCATCGGGTATCACGGAGATCGCGGATTCCTTGACGCCCGCGGCCATCAACGCCGCTGCCTGGATCCGCGGCACCTCGTCACTCGCGCGGTCGCGCAGGTTGTCATCGCGGCGGCAGATGTAATGATCGAAGCGTCCGGCGACGGCCAGCGCGATCGCACGCAGGTCCTCGTCACGCCGGTCGCCCGGTCCCGCGAGCACGACGATGCGCCGTCCCGTGACATCGAGCCGGCCGGCGAGATCCGCGAGCATCGACACGGCGTGAGCATTGTGACCGTAGTCGAACAGCACCTTGAACGGGTGCTCGTCGAAAATGTTCATGCGCCCGGGCGCCTGGTAGAAAGTGGTGTCGAAGGTGCGCAGTCCCTGGCGGATCGCGTCGAGCTTGACGCCGAGCGAAAACGCCATCGACGCCGCAAACATCGCATTCTGGACGTTGTGCGTTGCGCGGCCCTCGAGTGTCGCCGGGATCAGGTGGGTCCAGACCAGCGGGATGTGGCCGCCGCGGTCATAGAGCGTGACCATCTGTCCGTTGACGCCGGCCTCGAGCGCGCAGGCCCGGCCACCCGCGCGGATGTGCTCGCGCACCAGCGCATGCTGCGGATTCAGCGTGACGTAGCAGATGTACTCCGCATCGGTGTGCGCCGACATCCTGAGCACCAGCGGATCGTCGGCATTCAGCACCGCGCAACCGGTTGCGACCTCGACGACCACGCGCTTGATCTCGGCGAGCTGCTCCAGCGTATCGATGCCCTTGAGGCCCAGGTGATCGGCCTGGACATTCAGCACGGCGCCGACATCGACACTCGGGACTCCCATGCCCGCGCGCAACAGGCCCCCGCGCGCGGTCTCGAGCACCGCCGCATCGATGTGCGGGTCGGCCAGCACCATGCGCGCCGACACCGGGCCCGTCATGTCGCCGGAGACGGTGCGCTGACCGTCGATGTAGACGCCGTCGGTCGTCGTGAGGCCCGGCGTGTAGCCAGCCATCTTCAATATGTGCGCCAGCATGCGCGCGGTCGTGGTCTTGCCGTTGGTGCCGGTGATCGCCGCGATCGGCACGCGCGACGGCGCGCCCTGCGGAAACAACATGTCGATGACGGGTGTCGCGACATCGCGCGGCGTGCCCTCGGAGGGCGCGACATGCATGCGGAATCCGGGCGCTGCGTTGACCTCGCAGATGCCACCGCCGATCTCGCGGTAGGAGAGCGTGATGTCCTTCGACAGGAAATCCACGCCGCCGACGTCGAGGCCGATGGCCCGGATCGCGCGCACGGCCATGTCGCGGTTGTCGGGATGGATCACGTCGGTCACATCGGTCGCCGTGCCGCCGGTCGAAAGATTCGCGGTCGATCGCAGGTAGACCTTCTGTCCGGCTTCTGGCACCGAGTCCGCTGTGAGCCCGGCACGCGCAAGCATCGCCTGCGCCTGCGCGTCGAGCTCGAGGCGTGTCAGGACCTTTTCATGGCCGACGCCGCGCCGCGAATCCTGGTTGACAATCTCCATGAGCTCGGTGACCTTGTGCTTGCCGTCACCGACCACGTGTCCGGGCGTACGCCGCGTGGCCGCGACCAATTCGCCATTCACGACCAGCAGCCGGTGATCGTCGCCCTCGAGGTAGGTCTCGACGATCACCGAACGTGAATGCTCGCGGGCAGCCAGAAAGCCGAGCGCGACCTCTTCATCAGTCATGAGCCGGATCGAGATGCCGCGGCCGTGATTGCCATTGTAGGGTTTCGTGACGACCGGGAAGCCGAGCCGATTCGCCGCGCGGACCGCCTCGCGCTCGGACTGCACCAGTTCCTGGCGCGGTACCGGCAGACCCAGCGAGCCGAGGATGCGGTTGGTTTCTTCCTTGTCGCTCGCAAGCTCGACTGCGATATGCGGCGTGCGGCCCGTGATCGTCGCCTGCAGGCGCTGCTGGTAGCGGCCATGACCCAGCTGGACCAGCGACTGGTCATTGAGCCGGAGCCAGGGGATGCCGCGTTTCTCGGCGGCACGCACCAATGATGCGGTCGAAGGCCCGAGCGCGCGACGCTGTGCGAATCGTATGTATTCGTCGCGCGCGACCGGCCAGCTCCAGCCGGCGGGCACCGTGTCCGCCGGGCGGATCGCATCCGGCAGCAGCGAGCACAGCAGTCTCAGGGCCAGCTCGCCGGCGGCGATGCCTTCCTCGCGCTCCGCATATTCATAGACGACCGAATAGATGCCGGGCCGTTCGAGACTCCGGGTCTTGCCGAAGCTGACGTCTTCGCCCGCGACATTCTGCAATTCGAGCGCGACATGCTCGAGCACGTGGCCGAGCCAGGTGCCGTCGTCTTCATTCATCCGGCGGATGAAGCCGCCCGGTACCTGGTAGGAACAGCCGTGCTCGGCAAGACCCGGCAGCGCCCCGACGAGGCCTGCCACGAAGGATTTGCCGAGTCTGGCGGTAGGCCAGGCCTCGAGTTGCCCGAGATCCAGTTCCAGGCGGATGACCGGGAAGCGCGCGAAATGCGATGGCCCGACATAGATAGAACGGTCGAGTATGCGCATCGCTAAAGACTGCCGATTGAGGCAACCCTTGTGTGCAGGTTGAAGGTCGCGCCGGCGGCCAGCAAATGCACGACGAGGCCGAGGATGCAGATCGGCTGTCCCTCGGCGGCGCTGTCAACCGATGAGAATGTGACTTTCGAAGCGTCCACGACCGTCACGCCGCCGCTGCCCTCGACCTCGAGTGTCTCGTCGGGTCCGATGAACGCGGCGGTGTCCTCGTCGAGGCCGATGCCGACCGAGAATGGATTGTAGGCTAGCGCCGTGATCAGCCGACCCAGGCGGTCGCGCTGGCGGAAGTGCTGGTCGATGATGAAGCGGTTGGTGAGCCCGAGGCCGGGTGCAAGTCGCACGCTGCCGGCGATCGCCGACGAACCGTCGTCGCCGAAGGCGATCATGTGCTCGGACAGGATGCTGGCCCCAGCGCTGGTGCCGCCGATGGTCACGCCGCGGGCATTCTGCACGCGGATCAGCTTGGCAACCGGCGTGCCACCCAGCAGCGTCGTCAGTCGCAGTTGATTGCCGCCCGTGAAGAAAATACCGGTCGCTTCGCCCAGGCGTTCGAGCCGGCCCTGTTCATGGCAGTCGCGCCGCGTGTCGAAATCCATCACGGCGACATGCGCTGCGCCTAAGTCCCGGAACAACTGTTCGTAGCGCGGGCCGGTCTCGTGCGCGCGGCTCGCGGTCGGGATCACGACGATGTCGGCATCCGCACCACCCGAGACACGCACGAAGCGTTCGAGGATGCGCGGGTCGTTTTCCTTGTTCTCGGCGCCACCGATCGGCACGATGAAGCCGCGTGTCTCGCCCTCGGGAACCCTGCTGGGACTCATGCGATCAGCCGCCGAGCGCGGTCTTGATGCGCGCCGATAACGCGCCGATGTCGGTGCGGCCCTGGACCTTCGGTTTCAGCCAGCCCATGACCTTGCCCATCTCTTTCATGGAGGCGGCGCCGGTGGCCGCGATGGCCTCGCGGATCAGCGCCTCAAGTTCCACGTCGCCGAGCTGCGCGGGCAGGTATTGCGTCAGCCAGGTGATATCGGCCGATTCCTTGGCGACCAGGTCGGCGCGATGGCCGGCCTCGAACTGGGTGACCGATTCGCGGCGCTGCTTGATCATCTTGTCGATGACGGCGAGCACCTGCGCATCGTCGAGCGTGATCCGCTCATCCACTTCACGTTGCTGGATGCCCGCCTGCAGCATGCGGATGCACGAGAGGCGATCCTTCTCGCCCGAGCGCATCGCTGTCTTCATGTCTTCGGTGATGCGGGCCTTGAGGGTCATCCCGGGATCAGCGCGTAGCGGTGCGGCTGCCGCCATCGCGCGTGGAGCGCTTCAGGTGCCGCTTGATCGCCGCTGCCTTCTTGCGTTTCCGTTCCTGGGTGGGCTTCTCGTAGAATTCCCGACGACGCAGTTCAGTCAGCACGCCGGCCTTTTCGCAGGCGCGCTTGAAACGGCGCAACGCGGCGTCGAAATACTCGTTCTCGCGGATACGGACACTCGGCATTCAAACCTCGTCTGACAGGCGACCCCCCGGAGCTGCCCCGGGGAAAGGGCCCGGAATTGTAGTGATCTACCCCCGGAAAATCAAAAGACTAGACATGAGAGTCCTTGGCATCGAGACCTCCTGCGACGAGACCGCGGTCGCCGTGTACGACGGCGAACACGGCCTCATGGCCAATCGCGTCTGGAGTCAGATCGAATTGCACCGGCCCCACGGCGGCGTGGTGCCCGAGCTTGCCTCGCGCGAGCACGTGGAACGGTTGCTGCCGATGATCGAGGACAGCCTTCGGGACGCCGGCATTACTCCGCAAGCCATTGATGGCATTGCCTATACGGCGGGCCCCGGCCTGATCGGCGCGCTCCTGGTCGGGGCCACGGTCGCCCGTAGCCTCGGCTACGCCTGGGCGGTGCCGGTCGTCGGCGTACATCACCTGGAAGGCCACCTGCTGGCGCCGCAGCTCGAGCCCGGGGCACCGGAATTCCCGTTCATTGCGCTCTTGGTCTCCGGCGGCCACACGATGCTGGTCGAAGTCGCCGGGCTCGGCCGCTACCGCATCCTCGGTGAAACCCTGGACGATGCAGCCGGCGAGGCCTTCGACAAGACCGCAAAACTGCTGGGACTCGGCTACCCGGGCGGGCCTGCGCTCGCCGCGCTCGCGGAATCGGGCCGTGACGGGGTGTTCAAGTTTCCGCGGCCGATGCTCGACCGGCCGGGGCTCGACTTCAGCTTCAGCGGACTCAAGACCGCGGTCGTCGTGGCGCTTCGCGGTCGCACCCTCGACGCGCAGGCGCGGGCCGACGCCGCGCGCGGATTCGAGTCGGCGATCGTCGAGACGCTCGTGGCGAAGGCGCTGCGGGCCCTTCAGCAGACCGGAATTTGGGCACTGGTTGTGGCAGGTGGCGTCGGCGCGAACCGGCGCCTGCGCGAGGAACTTGCCGCCGCAGTCGTGGCGGCCGGCGGTCGCGTGCATTACCCGCGGCCCGAGTTCTGCACCGACAATGCCGCGATGATCGCTCTCGCCGGGCATGCGCGGCTCGCGGCGGGCGAGCGCGAAGCGCTTCCCGTGCGCGCGCGTGCGCGCTGGCCACTGGACGATCTGGCCGCGCCGCGGCATTGAGAGGCAATATGGACAAAATTTTCCTGACGTCGCTTTCCACCGAAGCCGTGATCGGGATCTTCGACTGGGAACGCGAGATCAAGCAGCGGATCGAGATCGACCTCGAGATGTCGCTCGATCTCACCGCCGCGGGCAAGAGCGACTCTATCGACGACACGCTCAACTACAAATCGGTTGCGAAACGCGTGCTCGCCTTTGCCGGCGAGAGCCGGTTCCAGCTGGTAGAAACACTGGCCGAGCGCATCGCGAGTCTGGTGCTCGCGGAGTTTCCGATGGCAGCGGTGCGCGTGACCGTGCACAAGCCGGGCGCGATCCGCAATTCCAGGGACGTCGGCGTGATCATCGAGCGCAACCGGAATGCCTGAAATCTTCGTCGCGGCCGGCAGCAATATCCGGCCGCGCGCCCATCTGCGCCAGGCTGTCAAGGCGCTTGCCGCCGCCTGGCCGGGATTGCGCATCTCGCGCGCCTGGTCAAATGCTGCGGTCGGATTCGCGGGCGATGACTTCATCAATCTGGTCGTCGCCTTCGAAACCGATGAGCCGCTGGCGAAGGTGCTGGAACGCCTGAAAGCGGTCGAGGAGGCCAGCGGGCGCGAGCGCGGTGCGAAGAAATGGGCGCCGCGCACGCTGGATCTCGACCTGCTGCTGTACGGGAACCTGATCGGGCAATTCCCCGGCGCGACGCTGCCGCGTGCGGACCTTGCCGAACGCGCGTACGTGCTCGGGCCGCTGGCCGAGCTTGCGCCGCAACTGAGGCATCCATTGTCCGGCGAGACAGTTGGCGAGCTGTGGAATCGTTTCGACCGCAACGCCCACGCCTTGCGCGAAGTCTCGCTCGAAGGGGAGGATTGATGGGCCGGCTAGCGGTCTTCGCCGCCCTGCAGGCGCCCGCCGTCGACCACCAGCACCTGGCCGGTCACGAAGGGTGCGTCGGTCGCGAAGAAGATCGCCGCCTTCGCGACATCGTCCGGCGATCCGCTGCGTTTCAGCGCGGTGCGCGCCACGATGCGCTCCCGCAATTCCTCGTCAACGCCGTTCTCGGGCCACATCACGGGTCCGGGCGCGATGGCATTGACGCGGATTTCGGGGCCGAGTTCGCGCGCGAGCGAGCGCGTCAGCATCACGAGCGCGGCCTTGGCCGCGCAATATACGGCATGCCGCCCGAGTGGCCGCAGCGCATGGATGTCTGCGATATTGATGATGAGTCCCTGGCGCCTGCGCAGCTCAGGTGCGGCGGCCTGGCAGAGAAACAGGGGCGCACGCAGGTTCGTGCCAACCAGATCGTCGAATTGCGCCGGCGTGATGTTCCCGACCGGCGTCGGATAAAAGGTGGAGGCATTGTTGACGAGCACATCGAGCGCGCCAAGGGTGCCGATAACGGAGCCGGGCAGGGCCTCGAGCGCCGCCAGATCGGCAAGGTCGGCGCCGAATGCCGCTGCGGATGCCGGCCGCTCCGCGTTCATCGCGGCGACCAGCCTGCCTGCCTCGGTGGCGGAGCGGTGGTAATGCACGGCGACCTTCGCGCCCTCTGCATGAAAAGCCTGCGCAATCGCTGCACCGATGCGCCGCGCGGCGCCGGTAATCAGCACAACCTTGTCCTTGAGTGGCGGGGCGGCTGCAGGCATCGCGTTCAGGTCGCTGGGGGAGCCGGGTGGCGACGATACCATGCTCCGCGCGCCGCGCGATGCTGATCCCCGATAAGTTGCCGCCGCCTTCACCCACAGAGATGCTGCACAGCGCGCGCGTGGCGGAGCACTTGCGCTCGCTGATTGCAGCGGGCGGCGGCTGGCTGCCATTCTCCCGATTCATGGATGCGGCGCTGTACGCGCCGGGTCTTGGCTATTACATGGCGGGCCAGGCCCGATTCGGGGCTGGCGGCGATTTCGTCACGGCGCCGGAGATCTCGCCGCTCTTCGCGCGCTGCCTCGCGACCCAGGTCGCTGAGTTGCTGGAACGCGCGGGTGGTGGAGACCTGGTCGAGTACGGTGCCGGCAGCGGCTTGCTGGCCGCTGGCCTGCTGCAGGCGCTGGCCGGGATTGACGCGTTGCCACGCCGCTATTGCATCGTCGAGATCAGCGCGCCGCTTCGCGCCCGGCAACAGGCGCGGATCGCGCAGCTTCCTGCATTGGCTGCGCGGGTCGAGTGGCTGGACGGACCATCTGCCGCGACCTGGCAAGGCGTGGCGCTCGCGAATGAAGTCCTCGATGCGATGCCGGTCGATTGCTTCCGTGCAGGTCGCAATGGCTGTGAAGCCATCGGTGTCGTCGCTGCAGGCGAGGGATTCGCCTGGCAATCGCGCCCGGCGGATGCGGCGCTCGCAAATGCCGTCACGAGTCTCGTGGCTTCGCTGCCCGAGCCTCTGCCTGACGGCTATGTATCGGAATTGCGGCCGATGTTGCCTGCCTGGATCGAGTCCGCGACCGCCACGCTCGGAAAAGGCGCGCTGCTTCTGATCGACTACGGCCTGCCGCGGTCCCAGTACTACCATGCGTCGCGCGACGGCGGCAGCCTGTGCGCCTTCTACCGGCATCGGCGCGTGGATGACGTGTTCGCGCGCGTGGGCTTGCAGGACCTGACGGCCTGGGTCGATTTTTCGGCGGTCGCGGATGCCGCTGCCGCCGCAGGTCTTGAAGTCGCCGGCTTCGCGACCCAGGCGCATTTCCTCGCCTCGCTCGGCATCGATCGCGAACTAGCCGCCGCGCTCGAAGGCGCGAATACGCGCGAGGGACTTGCGTTGAGCCAGGGCGCCTCGATGCTGCTGCTGCCCGGCGAGATGGGCGAACGCTTCAAGGTCATGGCCCTCACGCGCGCCATCGTGGGCCCGCTCGCCGGTTTCAGCTTCCGCGATCTCTCCGCGAGCCTGTAGAGTATCGGCATGCAACCGATTCATGCCATCGTGCTGGCGATCGTGCAGGGGCTCTCCGAGTTCCTGCCGATCTCGAGTTCCGGCCACCTGATCCTGGTGCCGAGCATCCTTGGTTGGCCTGACCAGGGGCTCGCCTTCGACGTCGCGCTCCACGTCGGCACGCTCGTGGCCTTGATCGGCTACTTCCGCGTAGAACTCCTGCAGATGACGCGCGCATGGTTTGCTTCGCTCACTGGCCGCGGACTGACGCCTGACGGCCGCCTCGCCTGGTGTGTCGTCATCGGCACGATTCCGGTTGGATTGGTGGGGATCGTCTTCGGCGATTTTATCGAGCAGATGCTGCGCAATCCGCTGTTTGTCGCGGCGACGCTCGCGGGCTTCGGCCTATTGATGTGGCTTGCCGACTGGCTGGGGTCGCACCGCCGGGACGAGTACTCGGTCGGCTGGCGCGATGCGTTGCTGATCGGTTGCGCGCAGGCGCTTGCGCTGATGCCGGGCACATCGCGTTCGGGCGTGACCATGACCATGGCGCGGGCACTCGGCCTGACACGCGTGGGCGCAGCGCGCTTTTCATTCCTGCTGGCGGTGCCGGGTATCGCGATGGCCGGTGGCTGGGAGTTCCTGAAGCTGCTGACCGGGCCCGGCAACGGCGCGGACTGGAAGATAACGGGCCTGGGGTTCGCCGTGTCCGCCCTGACCGGTTACTTGTGCATCCACGTACTGCTGAAGTTCATTACCCGCATCGGCCTGATGCCATTTGCACTGTATCGCGTCGCGCTGGCGGCGATGATCATCCTCATACTGGGCTGAACCGCCTGGCTCAGTTCATCTGCCGAAGCGCGGCCAGGCGCCTGCGGCGCAGCAGCACGCCGATCTGTTCACCGGGGAGTCCCGCGCGATCGGCATCATCCAGCGTGGTCGCGAGTGCCACGGTGAGCGCGCGGCCCAGGCGCTCGGCCTGCGGATAGGGGCGCAGCCGCCAGCCGCCACGGCCGCGATGGTCAGCCTCGAAGGCGAGCAGCAGCTCGCGAAAACGATCGGGCCGGCGCATCGCATCGCAGGCCTCGAGTAGCTCGAGCAGGGTCCGCGGCCGCAATTCCATCGCGCGGTTGGCAAGGCCATGCCAGCGTGCGGCGAGTTCCGCAAGATCCCGGTAATCCCCCGGGACGCGCAGGCGTGCAGCGAGTTCGTGCAACAGCGCCACTCCGCGTTCTTCGTGGCCACGGTGGGTCGGCCATTGCGAGCGCGGCGTGCGGCCCTTGCCGAGATCGTGCATCAGGGCCGCAAACCGGATGCGCGGCACGGGTGTCAGGTCGGCCACCGCCTGCAGCACGAGTTCCATGTGGAGGCCCGTATCGATCTCTGGATGCCACCTCGAAGGTTGCGGCACGCCATAGAGCGCCTCCAGTTCCGGGTAGATGCGCGCGAGCGCGCCGCAGTCGTGCAGGAGCTTGAGCCAGGCATCGGGTGCGGGCTCGGCCAGTGCACGTTCGGTCTCCTGCCAGACGCGCTCGGCGACGAGTGCGTCAACCTCGCCCGATGCGACCATTGTGCGCATGCGTACCAGCGTCTCTGCCGCGACGCTGAATCCGAGCGGCTGGAACCGCGCCAGGAAACGCGCGACGCGCAGGATGCGCACCGGATCTTCGTTGAAGGCTTCCGATACGTGACGCAGAGTGCGAGCCTCAAGGTCGCGCTGGCCGCGGCAAGGATCGATCAGCCTGCCGTCAGCGGCGCGCGCGATCGCGTTGACCGTCAGGTCGCGCCGGCGCAGATCATCCTCGAGCGTGACATCCGGCGAAAATCGCAATTCAAAACCGTGGTAACCGTGGCCGGTCTTGCGCTCGGTGCGCGCAAGCGCGTATTCCTCGTTGGTGTCCGGGTGCAGGAATACCGGGAAATCGCGCCCGACCTGCCGGTAACCGGCGTCCAGCATCGCCTGCGGCGTACTGCCGACGACCACCCAGTCGCGCTCGCGCACCGGCCGGCCGAGCAGCTCGTCACGGACCGCGCCGCCGACCAGATAGACTTCCATTTCGCCATGTTAACCGATGCCCAAATGCGCCTGATCGCGGGCCTCGCGCTCGCGGCAGGGGCCCTCGCGCTCTCGGGCTGTTATTACGTGCACCTGGCCGCGGGACAGATGGAAATGAACCGCCGCCGCGAGCCGATTGCCGATCTCGTCGCCCGCGATGACACGGATGCGGCACTGCGCCAAAGGCTCGACTACGCGAGCCGCGCGCGGGACTTCGCGGTCACTGAACTGGGACTGCCGGACAATGGCAGCTACCGCAGTTATGCAGACCTGGGCCGGTCTTACGCGACCTGGAACCTGTTCGCGGCGCCCGAGTTCTCGATCAAGCCGCAGCACTGGTGCTTCCCGGTTGCCGGCTGCGTCGCCTACCGCGGGTACTTCAAGGAAGTGGGCGCGGTCCAGGCAGCGCGGCACCTGGCGGACCGGGGCCAGGATGTTTATGTTGGGCCCTCGCTCGCATACTCCACATTGGGGCATCTGCGCGACCCGGTGCTCAATACGATGCTGCGCTACGGCGACGCCGAACTCGCCGCGCTGATCTTCCACGAACTTGCGCATCAGCAGGCCTATGTGCCCGGTGACAGCGACTTCAACGAAGCATTCGCAACCGTCGTCGAAAACGAAGGCGCGCGCCGTTGGCTCACCCACCTCGGCCGCGACGACGAGCTGACCGCCTTCAACGCGTCGAGCCTGCACGAAAAACGGGTCAGCGAACTGATGGTCGGAACCCGCGACCGATTGGCCACGATCTATGCAAGCGGCGAGCCCACCGAACAAATGCGCTCCGCCAAGAGCGCCGAATTAGCCCGCCTGCGCGACTCGCTGACGGCACTCGGCCTCACATCCGCCGGCGATCTCAACAATGCCCGCCTCGCGGCCGTCGCCACCTACCAACGCTGCGTCCCTGCATTGACCAGCCTCTTGGCACAGCACGGCGGCAATCTCCCCGCGTACTACGCAGCAATCCGGGCTCTCGCCCACGATTCAGCAGCCCGTTCGGCGCTCTGCCCAAGCGACAGGGGCTGATGTCAGGTGGCGGCTTGAGTTCGCTTTGCATCATTTCCGCGCCGGTGGCCGCCGCCTAACGGCTGGCGCTTTGGCGGTAGCGTGCGTAGCGTCCGGCGATGCCCTGATTACCGAGATAGCGCGGCAGGATTGCAGTCAAGGATTGCGGGTGAATGCCGAGCCGCGCAAGGCCATTGACCTTGCAGACACTATCGACCAGCAATGACCGGTAATTGTCCGGGGAGAACGGTTTGCCGGGGACGAAGTCGCAAACGGCGGCCTGGGCGCGCGCCGCCCAGTCCGGCAGGCCGATGACGGCGCGCACAAGGTGAAGCTGATCGCGCACCAGGCAGACGATTTCGCGCAGTGTGAATATCTCGGGGCCGCAGAGTTCGTAGCATTCACCCGCGGTCGCGTCATCCGCCAGCGCGCGCAGCATCGCGGCCACCACGTCTTCGACCCAGACCGGCGCAAAGCGCGCGCCGGGTCGCGCGAGCGGCAGGCCACCCGGGATCATCCGCAGGAGCCCGGCAAACCGGTTTACGAAGTCATCGCCCGGGCCAAAAATCACCGAGGGCCGGAAGATCGTCCAATCCAGGTCCGCACCCGATTCCTCGCGGATGATGCGTTCCGCGGCACCCTTGCTCTTCAGGTAATGGCTGGCGCCGTGATCCGCATCGGCGTTGAGCGCACTCATCTGCAGCAAGCGGTCGACGCGCTGACCGCGGCAGGCTTCGACCAGCTTGCGGGCGAGATCCGTGTGGACGCGTGCGAATCCGCTGCCGTCGCGGCCTCTTTCATTGAGGATGCCGACCAGATTGATGACCGCCTGCTGGCGGTCACAGAGCATGGCGAGCTGCCCGGGATCGCGCACGTCGGCGCCGATGAGGCGCAGCGACGGGATCACCGCCAGATGCTGCGCCCGGGCGGGGTTGCGGGTCGGTACTGTGATGCGCCAACCCTCTCGCGCAAGCGCCGCGCACAGGTGCGTGCCGACAAAGCCCGAACCACCCAACAAGCAGATCGATCGCGCTGCCATGGCGCGATTATACGGTGGAGCGCTGCGTGGCTGGTCTAGCGCAGCGGCAGGATCATTGCCTGATTGCCGCGCTGCAGCTGGACCAGCATCGAGGTCTGGTCCTTTGTTACCTCGCGCAGCTGCGCCAGGCTCGCAATCCGGCTGCGATTGACGGCCACGATCCGGTCGTCGGCCTTGAGACCAGACTGCTCCGCGGGGCTTCCCGGCTGGACGCTGCGCACGATGACGCCACCGCCAGATCCCTCAGGCGCATCTGCCAGGTCGGCGCCGGCGAGCGCCGAATGGATGGCCGCCGCATCGGCGAGCTGTGCCACCTCGCGCAGCACGGCCGTCAGGCGCCTGGGCTTGCCGTCCCGGAGCAGGTCGATCTCGACCGAATCGCCGACTTTCAGCATGCCGATCGAATTGCGCAGTTCTGCGGCGCCCTTGACCGGCTGGCCGCGAATGATCGTGATGACGTCGCCGGCCTCAATGCCGGCGCGCGCCGCGGCCGAGCCTTCGACCACCTGCGACACCAGCGCGCCCTGGACGTCATCACCAAGACCCAGGCTCTTGCGGTAGTCCGGCGTCAGGCTCAACACCGAGACGCCGAGTTGGCCACGGTTGACCTCGCCGAACTGGATCAGCTGCTGCATGACCGAGCGGACCATGTTCGACGGGATCGCAAAGCCGATACCCATGTTGCCGCCCGAGCGCGACAGGATTGCCGAATTGATGCCGACCAGCTCGCCGTCCATGCTGACCAGCGCGCCGCCGGAATTGCCGGGGTTGATCGCGGCGTCGGTCTGGATGAAATCCTCGTAATTGTCGCGGTTGATGCCGGAGCGACCGAGGGCGCTGACGATCCCTGAGGTCACGCTGTGCTGCAGCCCAAAGGGGTTGCCGATCGCGATGACGAAGTCGCCGACCTCGAGTTTCGAGGAATCCGCGAGGCGGATTTCGGCGGGCAGCCGGCCTTCCTTGACCCGTAGCACCGCGAGGTCCGAACGCACATCCACGCCCACGACCTCGGCCTTCAGCTCGCGGTCGTCGATCAGGGCAACCGTAATCTCGGTGGCGTTCTCGACCATGTGCGCGTTCGTGACGATGTAGCCGTTCTTCGTGTCGACGATGACGCCGGAGCCGGCGCTACGGAATTCACGCTCCTGCGGCGCGGCATCCGGCGGCATGCCAAAGAAGCGCCGGAAGCCCGGGTCGTCGAAGAACGGATTGTGCTGCACGGCCATGGTGCCGCGCACCGCGATGTTGACGACCGCGGGCGCGACGCGCTTGATAACGGGTGCGAAGCTCGGCTGCGGCATGACTTGCTGCTGCGCGACTGCGGCGACTGACGCCAGCAGCGTGACGGTGGCGGCGACGGCGGCGAGAAGTTGTCTCATGAGCGGGGACCTCGGTGATTCGGGATGTCTGACCGGAGCCGATTGCCACAAGTTCCGATGCGCGGCGCGGCCATTTTTCCGGTGTGCGAGCGATTGTGCACGCGGACTCCGCATGTTTTATGGTGAATTCGCATCTACCAGATATTGTGTTGCGCGGAAAATTGACCGGGACGGCCAGTGGCACACCGGTCTGCCCGAAATCGCCTGAAGTGCCATTTGTAAGTAATTGAAATATAAGCCTGTTTTTGGGGATGTTTTTTGGGAAAGGAAATCCTTGACACCAACCGGTCTGCGAAAATAATTTAACAACCCTGACACAACATCTTGTGGTCGCTGATGCGAGCACGATGAGCGTCAGCAAAAGAGTCAGGGAGCCTAACGAACTCGATTCCACGCAGCGGCGCACCGCGCCGGGCAGGCCTCGATTTCTCCGGCATTTGCAATTGACCGCTGTATTCAGGGGAGCGTCGTAGAGAAAATGAGCACCGCGGTCAAGATCGAGCCGAAGGACGTGGACCAGATACCGTTTCAGGAAGCGTCGCTCGACATCTGGGACCGGAAGTACCGGTTGATCGCCAAGGACGGCTCCCCGATCGACGTCACGATGGACGACACCTGGCGTCGCGTCGCGACGGCGCTTGCCGGCGTCGAGGACGAGCGTGTGCGCGAGCAATGGAACGAGCGCTTCCTGTGGGCGCTGCGCAAAGGCGCGATCCCCGCTGGCCGCATCATGTCGAATGCCGGGGCGCTCGCGCACAAGCCCGCGACTTCGACAATCAATTGCACGGTTTCCGGCACGGTCCGCGATTCGATGGACGACATCCTGAACAAGGTCCACGAAGCGGGCCTGACACTGAAGGCCGGTTGCGGCATCGGCTACGAATTCTCGACGCTGCGGCCGCGCGGAGCCTATGTTTCCGGCGCCGGCGCGCATACCTCGGGCCCGATGTCGTTCATGGATATCTACGACCGCATGTGCTTCACCGTGTCCTCGGCGGGCGGCAGGCGCGGTGCACAGATGGGCACCTTCGACGTCGGTCATCCGGATGCGATCGACTTCATCCGTGCCAAGCGCGAGAACGGCCGGCTGCGGCAATTCAACCTGTCGCTGCTGGTCACCGACGAGTTCGTCGAGGCCGTGCGCAGCGATCGCGAGTGGCTGCTCGCTTTCCCGCTGTCGGCGCGCGAATACGACCCCGAGCAGCACGATCTCGAGGACCGGCACAGTTTCGTATGGCGCGAGTGGCCCGATACCGAGGGCTATGTGACCAATGAGGACGGTCTGGTCTCCTGCCGCGTGTACAAGGCGTTGCCGGCGCGGCGCCTGTGGGACGTCATCATGACGTCCACCTACGATTTCGCGGAGCCGGGCTTCGTGCTGATCGACCGCGTCAACGAGATGAACAACAACTGGTGGTGCGAGAACATCCGCGCGACCAACCCCTGTGGTGAGCAGCCGTTGCCCCCGTACGGCTCCTGCCTGCTGGGTTCGGTCAACCTGACGCGATTCGTGCGCCAGCCATTCACTGACGAGGCGAAATTCGACTGGGACGAATACCGCGAGGTCGTGCAGGTGTTCACGCGCATGCTCGACAACGTCGTCGAGATCAATGGCCTGCCGCTCGGGCGCCAACGCGAGGAAATCGCCCGCAAGCGCCGCCATGGCATGGGTTTCCTGGGCCTGGGCTCGGCGATCACGATGCTCGGCATGAAATACGGCGCGCCGGAATCGGTCTCATTCACCGAGAATGTCGCGCGCGAGATGGCGATTGCCGGCTGGGAGGCGGGTGTCGCGCTGGCCCGCGAGAAGGGCCCTGCGCCGATCATGAATGAGGAATTCGCGGTCACCCGCGCGATGCTGCGCCGGCGCCCGGAGATGGCGCGTGACGGCTGGAAGGTCAACGACCGCGTGCCGGGCCGCGTGCTGCACGCCCGTTACAGCCGCTACATGCGCCGTCTCGCGGAGACCGCGCCGGAGCTCGTCAAGGAAATCGAGGCAGTCGGTGCGCGCTTCACGCATCACTCGTCGATTGCGCCGACCGGCACGATTTCGTTGTCGCTCGCGAACAACGCGTCGAATGGCATCGAGCCCTCGTTCGCGCACCACTATTTCCGCAATGTGATCCGCGAAGGCAAGAAGTCGAAGGAACGCGTCGACGTCTATTCCTTCGAGCTGCTGGCCTATCGCGAAATGGTCAACCCCCGCGCGATGCCTGGCTCGACATCGGCGGGCGAGCGCCTGCCGGATTATTTCATCACGGCTGAGGACATCGGGCCGCGCGAGCACGTGGACATCCAGGCCGCGGCCCAGAAATGGGTCGATTCGTCGATCTCGAAGACCGCGAATGTGCCGACCGATTTCCGCTACGAGGAATTCAAGGACATCTACCTGTACGCCCACGAGAAGGGGCTGAAGGGCTGCACGACATTCCGCTTCAATCCGGAGGCGCACCAGGGCGTGCTGGTCAAGGAGGACGACCTCAAGAACACGACCTATGTGTTCACGCTGGAGGACGGCAGCGAGGTCGAGGCCAAGGGTGACCAGGAGATCGAGTACGACGGCGAGGTGCACACCGCCGCGAATCTGTTCGACGCGTTGAAGGAAGGCTACTACGGCAGGTTTTGAGGGCGGGGCAAGGATCATGGACATGAGCAGACTCAAATTCGACAAGAAGATCGTGAAGTACCGGGTGCAGAAACCCGAGCCGGACCGCGCCTCGGGCCAGACGCGCGAAGGCAAGGCCCGCAAGGACGGTGGCGGCAAGGTCGTGTGGATGCACGAGAAGCTCGAGCGCCCCGAGGTGCTGATTGGCTCGACCTACAAGATCAAGACCCCGATCTCTGACCACGCGATGTACCTGACGATCAACGACATCATGCTGAATGAGGGCACCGAGCACGAGCACCGCCGGCCCTTCGAGATCTTCATCAACTCGAAGAATCTCGACCATTTCCAGTGGATCGTCGCTCTGACGCGAATCATCTCGGCCGTTTTCAGGAAGGGCGGCGATGTCGTGTTCCTGATCGAGGAACTCAAGGCGGTCTTCGATCCGCGTGGTGGCTACTGGCAGCCCGGCGGCAAGTTCATGCCATCGATCGTGGCCGAGATCGGCTACGTCGTCGAACGGCACTTGCAGTCCATCGGTCTCATGAAAGTGCCCGAGATGGACACCGCGCGCCTGCAGCTGATCGAGTCCAAACGCAGTGAATGGGAACAGCGCCATCGCCAGACGGACGCATTCGCCAAGAGCAGCTATCCCGAGGGCGCGCAGCTGTGCGTGAAATGCAATACGGCGGCGGTCGTCATGATGGATGGCTGCATGACATGTCTCGCCTGCGGCGAGTCGAAGTGCGGCTAGTCGGAATGATTTTGATCCACGCGCGTGCCGGGTCCCCGCCCGGCGGCACCTGACCACAGGAGCTGCGCGTGAACTCCCAGGCGGCCTTCGGGCCGCCTTTTTTCCGGCGACCCGGGTGCAACAGGATGCGGACGCTGATATTGCTCGCTCTGGCTGCGACCGCGGCCTGTACGACGCAACGCGTCTACCCGGGTCCTGAGTTGCCGCCCGGCGAAAGCGCAATCGTGCGCGCCGACCCCGCGTTTTCCGCCGGGCTGCCGGTGCAGCTGCGTCTGATAAAAGCCGGGGACCGCAGGATTTCACTGCATGCAAGCGCGATCCAGTTGCCACCGGGTCGGCATTCCCTGCTGGTGGATTGCCGCATACTGGAAAGCGGCGTGACGCGCCGGTTCGTGGTGGAAGCCGATCTCGAGGCCGGCCGCGAGTACCGCCTCGTGGCGCGTGCATCTTCGCGAAATTGTGATGCAGTCGAATTGATCGAGCACTGAGGGGCGATTGCCCGCCGGCGGCGCTATACTCCCGCGCCGAATGGCCCATTTGTTGTTCAAATCAGTATTCCTCGCGGCGCTGCTGGCGTTGCCGGTGTTCGCCGATTCGATCGCCGAGCGGATTGCACCGGCTGGCGTCCTGCTGCCGGCCGACCGCGTGATCGTGCACAAGTCGGAACACCGGATGGAACTTCTGCGCGCAGGCCGCGCGATCGCGAATTACCGGGTCTCGCTGGGTCTCGATCCGAGCGGCCAAAAGCAGCGCGAGGGCGATTTCCGCACTCCGGAAGGCAGCTACCGGCTGACACGCCGCAACGCGCGCAGCGAATTTTTCCTGTCCGTGCTGGTCTCCTATCCCGAGGCCACCGATGTCGCGCTCGCGCGCCGCAATGGCTGGTCGCCCGGCGGGCTGATCATGGTGCATGGCCTGCCGAACCTGCCGAAGTACCCGCGCGATCGATACCTGAACACCGACTGGACCGACGGCTGCATCGCACTGTCTAATGAGGACATGCTCGATTTCTGGTTGCTCACCGGATCCGGTACGCCGATCGAGATCCAGCCGTGAATCCCGCGACTGAACGCGACCTGGCAGCCGTCGTGCATGCGCGGGTGTCGCCCAAGGGCGTGCTCGAGAATCTTTCACAGCAGGAAGTCGACAAACTGCTGGATCGCGGACAGGGCGGCCTCTATCCGCTGTTCCGGCGCTGTGCGCTCGCGGTGCTGAATTCCGGCACGCTGATCGACGATGCGCGCCTGATCTTCGACGCTTACCGGGACTTCGAGCTGCGCATCATGCGCGAGCCCTGGGGCATCAAGCTCGAGATGCACCACGCGCCGGGCAGCGCCTTCGTGGACGGGGAGATGATCCGCGGCGTCAAGGAACACCTGTTCGCCGTGCTGCGCGACATCGTGTACACGCACAACGAGATCGTCGCGCGCTTCGACCTGCGCGACCCGGCCGGCGTGACAAATGCGATCTTCTGCATCCTGCGCAATGCGCGCGTTCTCGACCACAAGGGCCGGCCTGACCTGGTGGTTTGCTGGGGCGGGCACTCGATCCCGCGCGAGGAATACGATTACACCAAGAAGGTCGGCTACGAACTCGGCCTGCGCGGCCTGTCGGTCTGCACCGGTTGCGGTCCGGGCGCGATGAAGGGCCCGATGAAGGGCGCGACGATCGGCCACTCGAAGCAACGCATCCGGGACGGACGCTACATCGGCGTCACCGAGCCGGGCATCATCGCGGCCGAGCCGCCGAATCCGATCGTCAACCAGCTCGTGATCCTGCCGGACATCGAGAAGCGTCTCGAAGCATTCGTTCGTCTCGGTCACGGCATGATCGTATTCCCGGGCGGCGCGGGCACGACCGAGGAAGTCCTCTACCTGCTCGGCATCCTGCTGGAGCCGGCCAACGCCGAGCAGAAATTGCCGCTCGTTTTCACCGGTCCTGCCGAAAGCTCGGCCTACTTCGAACAATTGGACCGCTTCATCGGACTGGTGCTCGGCCCCGAGGCGCAGAAGCGCTACCGCATCATCATTGCCGACCCGCCCGAGGTCGCGCGCGAAATGCAGCGCGGTTTCGACGCCGTGCGCCGCTCGCGGCGCCGCGCCGGTGATGCCTACAACTTCAACTGGCTGTTGCAGATCCCGCCGCCATACCAGCAACCATTCGAGGTCAGTCATGCGGCGATGGCAGGGCTCTCGCTCTCCATGCAGCAGCCGGTGCACGAGCGCGCCGCGAATCTGCGCCGCGCTTTTTCGGGCATCGTGGCCGGCAACGTCAAGGAGCAGGGCATCCGCTTGATCGAGGAGCAGGGGCCGTTCGTGATTCACGCCGACCAGCAGATCGCCAGGCCGCTTGACGAATTATTGCGGGCATTTGTTTCGCAGGGACGCATGAAACTGGTCGGCGAATACCGCCCCAGTTACCGCATTTCCTGAACATTCTGCGCCGCGGGGCCTTGCCTCCCGCGACCTGTGACCCAGTTCCTGTTGCGGCCGCTGCGCCCCGCGTAACTTGCGTGGCATGGCGCGTCATCAGGTTTCCCAACCGTGACGGATATCAAGCTGTCTGCCGGTGCTGGCGATGGCCGGACGGACCGTGGCGGTACGGATGCCCCGCCGCGCGCGCCGCGCCGCGGCGCCGTGGTCAGCCGCCACGGCACGATTTCGCGCGAACTCACCAAATACGCGAGCTACAAGTCCTGGGCCGACAAGGTCCGCACTGCCTGGCGCAGCGAGAACGGCGAAGAGCCGGTCGAGCCTGCACCCGGCGCCGGCCGGCGCTGAGCGTCCGGCCACCACTGATGGAAAGACTTGTGCAGCTGTTCGACGAGCTGGATGACCTGGTCTGCGCGCTGCGGCATCGACTGGGCCTCTGGCCGGCCGAGCGGAGCACCCGCCGCGGCTGAACCGGTGCGCGCGGTCGCGCCCATGCGGGAGTCAATCAAAAGTTCCCTGATCCGTGCCACCATTGGCGCACTCCGTTCGCCAGGAGGCGCCGATGAGCGAGCATGCGACCGAAACCCGCGGGTTCCAGGCCGAAGTCAGCCGCTTGTTGCAGCTGATGATCCATTCGATGTACAGCCACCGCGAAATTTTTTTGCGGGAGCTGATTTCCAACGCCTCCGATGCCTGTGACCGGCTGCGATTCGCCGCGCTCGCCGATCCCGCGCTGGCGGGTGGCGGTCAGGCTTACGAGATCCGCGTCGATTTCGACTCGAAGGCCCGCACGCTGACCGTCTCCGATTCCGGCATCGGCATGACACGCGAGGAGGCGGGAGAGCATCTTGGCACGATCGCGAAATCCGGCACCGCCGAGTTCTTCGCGCGCTTGACCGGCGACGAGCAGAAAGACAGCCAGCTGATCGGCCAGTTCGGCGTCGGCTTCTACTCGGTATTCATCGTCGCGGAGCGCGTGGAAGTCCGCTCGCGCCGTGCCGGCAGCGAGCCTGCTGCAGCGGTCTGCTGGAGCTCGAGTGGTGGCGGCGAGTTCACGCTTGAGACGATCACGCGCGAGGAATGCGGCACGACCGTCACGTTGCAATTGAAGGAGGATGCGGCGGAGTTCGCCGATCCGTTCCGCCTGCGCGCGCTGATCCGGCGCTATTCCGATCACATCGCATTCCCGGTCCTGCTGCGCCCGGACGGCGGCAAGGGCGAGTATGACCGCGTCAACCAGGCACAGGCCCTATGGACCCGCCCGCGGCAGGATCTCAGCGACGACGATTACCGGGAGTTTTACCGTCATGTCTCCCACGACGCTGCCGAGCCGCTCGCCTGGAGCCACAACCAGGTCGAGGGCCGGCGCGAATACACGACGCTCCTGTACGTGCCCACTGCTGCGCCATTCGATCTCTACAACCGCGAATCGCCACGCGGTCTCAGGCTTTATGTCCGGCGCGTGTTCATCCTGGATGACGCCGAGCAATTCCTGCCGCTGTACCTGCGATTCGTCAAGGGCGTCGTCGATTCAGCGGACCTGCCGCTCAATGTGTCGCGCGAACTGCTGCAGCAGGATGTCGAAGTGCAGGCAATCAAGGGCGCGATCACGCGTCGCGTGCTGGAAATGCTTGCCCGGCTCGCCACCGATGAGCCAGACAGGTACCGGACATTCTGGAAGGAATTCGGCAACGTTCTGAAGGAGGGTGTCATCGAGGACCCGGGCAATCGCGAGCGGATCCTGTTACTGTTGCGATTCGTATCGACCACAGGCGATGGCGAGCTCCATTCGGTGGCCGATTACGTTGCGCGCATGCCCGCAGGACAGCAGCAGGTTTACTACCTGCTGTCGGACAGCGCGGCCGCGGCGCGCCAAAGCCCGCAACTCGAGGGCCTGCGCGCGCGTGGTGTCGAAGTGCTGCTGCTTTCGGATCGCATCGATCCCTGGCTCGTCGCCCATCTCGACGAGATCGACGGTCGCCCGTTGAAAGACGTCGCGAGCGGCGAGCTCGAGCTCGCCAACCTGCCCCCACTCACCGCGGTCGTCACGCCGGATGACGCGATGCCGGCGCTGTATGCGCGCGTCGCTGCGCGGCTTGGGGAGCGGGTGGCCGGTGTGCGCGCGAGTACACGCCTTGCCGAATCGGCCGCCTGCCTGGTACGCGATGCGGCGGATCCCGGGCCCCAGTTGCGCCGGCTGCTCGAGGCCGCCGGTCAGAAGCTGCCAGAGGCCCGGCCCTGGCTGGAATTGAATCCGGCGCATCCGCTGGTCGCACGCCTCAACTTGCTGCCGGACGGTCCTGCCTTCGACTCGCTCGCGGCATTGCTTGCCGATCAAGCGCAGATTGCTGAGGGCGGCACGCCGCCGGATCCGGCCGGATTTGTCCGTCGGCTCAATGACTGGCTGCTGGGCAAGCACTGACCCGCCGCGTTCGCGCTCGGTTTCAAAGCTGATATCTTGGCGCCATGAGCGGCAGCAAGCCGACCGACGACGAATTGCGCGTGCGCCTGACGCCCGAGCAGTACTACGTGACGCGGCAGCAGGGCACGGAGCGCGCATTCACGGGTGAGCATTACCGCAACGAAAGCACGGGCATGTACCTGTGCGTCTGTTGCGGAGAAAGTCTTTTCTCGTCCGGGGCCAAATACGATTCCGGTTCCGGCTGGCCGTCATTCTGGCAGCCTGTGGCTGGATCGCAGGTCGAGGCGCGACACGATGAGTCGCACGGAATGCGCCGCACCGAAGTGCGTTGCGCAAACTGCGGCGCCCACCTTGGCCATGTATTCGACGACGGTCCGCAGCCGGGCGGACAGCGGTATTGCATTAATTCCGCCGCTCTCGATTTCAAACCGGAGCCATCAAAGTGAGCATCTGGTTGCGATCTGCACTGATGGCCGGCGCACTGTCCTGGTGCGCGGCGCAGGCCGCTGCTCAGGAAACGCAGGCAGCGGAAGTGCCGCCGGCGGAGCCCCTGGTGATCACCGACCTGGTGCTCGGGGTCGGCAACGAAGCCTTGCCGGGCATGGTCTGCATCGTGCATTACACGGGCTGGCTGTACGACGGGCAGGCGCCGGATCACCGCGGCCGCCAGTTCGACAATTCGCGCGCGCGCCGGCAGCCATTGTCGTTTCCGCTGGGCCGCGGGCACGTGATCAAGGGCTGGGACAGTGGCGTCGTGGGGATGAGGGTCGGTGGCTTGCGGCGCCTGATCATTCCGCCCGCGCTTGGGTATGGCAATCGCAACATGGCCAGTGGGACCATCCCGCCGGGCTCGACACTTCTGTTCGAAGTCGAGCTGCTTGCCGTCGAGACCGTGACGGTCGCCCCACAGGCGCAATGAAGGCTCGCGTTGAGCACGCGGCGTGACTCAGCGGGCGCCAACACTGCAGCAAAAAATCTCGATTGCCGGTCCCGCCGGGCCGATCGAATCACTGATCGAGCGGCCGCCGAACGCGGTCGCAGGGATCGTCGCCGTGTGCTGTCATCCGCACCCGCTCTACGGCGGCACGATGCAGAACAAGGTCGTGCACACGTTGGCGCGCGCGGCGCAGGATCAGGGCGTCACCAGCCTGCGCTTCAACTTCCGCGGTGTCGGCGGCAGTGGTGGCACCCATGACAAGGGCATGGGCGAATCCGACGATGCGGTGGCGGTCGCCGACTGGTGCCGGCGCGAACTGGGCGCCGGATCCCTGTGGGCACTCGGCTTCTCATTCGGAAGCTACGTCGCGCTGCGTCTCGCCGCGGCACGTGACGCGCAACTGCTCGTGACGGTCGCCCCGCCCGTGCAACGCTTCGATTTTGCGCGGCTCGAAGTTCCACGCTGTCCCTGGCTGGTCGTGCAGGGCGATGCCGACGAGCTCGTCAATCACGAAGCCGTGCTGGGCTGGACCCGGACCCTGGACCCTGCGCCGCAGGTCGAAATCCTGCCGGGCGCCGAGCATTTCTTTCATGGCCGCCTGACGGTATTGCGTGCGCTGGTCGGGGAATGGCTGGGCCGGCGGCTGAAGACGGCCAGCTGAAAAACGAACGGGGCGGCCCTGCCGCCCCGTCAGTTCCTTGGGTACAACTCGACGGCTGGCTTCAGCCGACCATCTCGTTGAGGTTCTTGAGGGCGCGAATACGCACCTTCTTCGAGGCCGGCTTGGCCTTGATCATCATCTTCTCGCCCGTGAAGGGGTTGACGCCTTCGCGCGCCTTGGTGGCGGGCTTCTTCACGACGCGCATCTTGCAGACGCCCGGCATCGTGAATACGCCGGCGCCCTTCAGCGCCTTCTTCATGACGCCATTCAGCGAATCGAGCACTGCGCCCACCTGCTTCTTGCTGAGATCGGTCGCGCCCGCGACCGCCGATACGATCTGCGACTTCGTCGGAGCCGCGTTCTTCTTCGCCATTGAGTTGTCTCCTGTGGTTTTGGCAGCGGCGGGAGTGTCCCGCCTTGGTCATATGTCGGCGCGCACGATACCACGGAAAATCCCGTGACATAAGTGGGTCGAGAGCTATTTCGAGCGGTTTTTTACGGCTCGGCACGAAGCAGTGAATTTCACTCGAGATAGAAGTCCCGGGTCCAGCGGGCGGTGATTTCGGGCCCGTCGGCGACGGTGCGTGCCCGGATCTCGATCGTGATCGGCTCGCGATGTCGCACCGTGACCGTCGCCAGATAAGTCGGGCCGCCAGGTTCGTTGACACGACGCAACGACAATGCTTGTCGTTCGCCGATGAGGGTCACGGCCTCCGCTTTGAGCTCGATTGCGGCGAGCCGCTCAGTGCCGGCCGCGGCTGCTGGTGCGAGCGTGATCGTCAGTAAAGCTAGATTGCGTCTCTGCACAATGTTGTAACTGCCCGCAATCGCTGGAGGCAGATCGCTGGTCAATGTCAGCGCGTAATACAGCCGGACGACGCCTGCGGTGACAAAGCCGGGGTCGGCAAATTCGCGGGCCGGTGGCGGCGTGCCCGGATCCTCACCACAGCCGCAGATTGTCAGACAGGCGAGCGCGAAGATTTGCGTGCGCAGCAACACGTCAGCAGACGCTCAAACCTGGTGCTCCGGCAAGCCAGCCAGGGTCGGCGGCAGCCGGTTGACGCCTGCGATGGCCAGCAGCTTGTCGCGCGATCTGCCGCCCTGCAGCAGGCTGACCGAGGCCTGTGGCACGTCAAAAAGCCCGGCGATGAACCGCCGCAGCCGCTGGTTGGCCGCCTCATCCACGGGCGCGGCCGCAATCCGGATCTTCAGGCGCCCACCCTGGACACCGCAGATCCGGTCAGCACCGGCACGTGGCTGGATGCGCACGGCGATGCGAAGACCCGTCGCGTCGTACCTGCACCAGGATCGGTCCATGGATCAGGTGATCAGGATCAGCAGGGCCTGCAGGCCGATGAGCGCGACCAGCGGCGAGAAATCGAGGCCGCCGATCACGGGCAACACCCGGCGTAGTGGCCGAAGCAGCGGCTCGCACAGCGACGAAAGCAGGCCGACGACCGGGCTGTAGGTTCCCGGCGCGATGAATGACAGGAGTGCGTATACAAATATCAGGACCTGGGAAAGCCGGATTGTCGAAATGGCGAGCGCGGTCAAACCTGCGACGACGAGTGGCACGAAGGGCATCAGAGCGCCGGCCCGCAAGCGGAACATGAGCAGCGTCGCCATGAGTTGCACTGCGACCAGTGCGACCAGCGAAGCGGTGTCGATGCGACCCATGGGCGGCAGGATGCGGCGCAGCGGCAGCACGAGCCAGTTGGTCAGCGTCAGGATCGCCTGTGACAGCGGATTGCGGAAGTCGGCACGCACCAGTGGCAGCAGAAATCGCAGCAGGAAGGCGAAAACCGCGAGCGACAATACCGATTCGACGATGAAGATCAGGGCGTCCATGCGCTACACATCCCGGGTCAAGTCCGCGTCTCGCGGGGGTGCGGCGCGATTGTAGTGCGCTTCGCGGTAAGCAGCGCAATAATGCGATCCGGCCGACAAGCGAGGAGTCCAGCCTCATGAAACTCAATGTCAATGGCCGTGAAATCGATGTCGAGGCCGCCGCCGACACGCCGCTCCTGTGTACTGCCGCTTGCGGCAGTCGAGGGCAAGCGCATCGCGACAATCGAAGGCCTGTCGGCTGATCGCAGTCATCCGGTGCAGCAGGCCTGGCTCGAACTGGATGTGCTGCAGTGCGGCTACTGCCAGTCTGGGTAAATCATGTCGGCGGCGGCCCTGCTGGCGAGCAATCCGTCGCCGACCGATGACGAAGTTGACGCAGCGATGTCCGGCAACATCTGCCGCTGTGGTACTTACCCGCGCATCCGCGAGGCGATCCATCGCGCCGCTGAACTCGCCAGGAAGGGGGAGTGACCATGACCACGCATGCAACCAACCCTGGCCGGCGCAAATTCCTGAAAGTTTCGGCAGTGGCCGGTGGCGGGCTGGTAATCGGCCTGACGCTGCCGGGCTGCGGAAAGCGCGAAGCCGCTGGGTCGGCGGTCGGCGGCATGCCGAACGCCTGGCTCAAGATCGGCGGCGACAACCGCATCACCGTGCTCGTTGATCGCTCGGAGATGGGGCAGGGCGTCTACACAGCGCTGCCGATGCTGCTCGCCGAGGAACTCGAAGTGCCGCTCGCGGCGGTCGCGATCGAATCAGCGCCGGCCGGGCGCCATCAGGGCATCGCATTGATGGAGGGTTATGGCACCTGTCTCGCGCAGGTCGCCGAAGTATCGGTGCAGCAAGGCACGGTACGCGTACATCGCGTCGTCTGCGTCGTCGATTGCGGCCGGATCGTGAACCCGGCAATCGTCGAATCTCAGATCGAGAGCGGCATCATCTTCGGCCTGACCGCCGCGCTATGGGGCGAAATCACGCTCGAGGGCGGCAAGGTGCGAGAGACCAACTTCGACAGGTACCGGCTGATGCGACTGAATGAAGTGCCGGCCATCGAAGTCGAGTTGCTACCAAGCGACGAATCCCCGGGCGGCATCGGGGAGCCATCGACCGCGCTCGTGGCGCCGGCCGTGTGCAATGCGATCTTTGCCGCGACCGGCGAGCGCCTGCGGCAGCTGCCCATCGCGCGGAAATTCAGGGCTTAGGCCGGATACCACCGCCCCGACTCAGACGCGCTCACCGAAGAGCGCGGTGCCGATGCGTACGTGAGTCGCGCCCTCCGCGATGGCGGATTCAAAATCGCTGCTCATGCCCATGGACAGCGCATCGAGACGATGACCGGCGCCGTTGAGCTCACGCAGCAACTGCCGCAACTCGCGGAACCAGTAGCGCTGCCGTTCAGTATCTGTTTCCTCGGGTGGCAGAGACATCAGGCCCCGCAGCGCCAATCGTGGAAGTGAAGCGATTCGCTCGGCGAGCGCTGGAAGTTCGCGCGGATCGACGCCGGACTTCGTGGCCTCGCCGCCGAGCCGCACTTGTATGCAGACCGCCAGCGGCGGGCGTTCTCGCGGACGCTGTTCGGCCAGGCGCTCGGCGATCTTCAATCGATCGACCGTGTGCACCCAGTCGAACAATTCGGCGACCGGCCGCGTCTTGTTGCTCTGCAGCGCGCCGATGAAATGCCAGGTGAGCGCCCGGCCCTGCAGTGCGGCGATGTGATCGCGCGCCTCCTGGAGGTAGTTCTCGGCGATGTCCGCCAGGCCGCCGTCGACGGCGGCCACGACCCGCGAGAGAGGCTGGGACTTTGCGACGCCGATCAGCCTGATGGCGGCCGGGTCCCGGCCTGCGCCGCGCGCGGCAGCCGCGATCTTTTCACGCAAAAAGCCGAGCCTTTGAGACTGATTCTGCGGAGTAGTTAACATATTGGGGTGCCCTGACCGGGGCTATACTGCCCCCGGCCCCGAGCTGCCAATGACTGGCCGACGGGGTTCTCGCGCCGTGCACCGGGCCAGGGAGCAATGATGGCTGTTGATATCGCCCAACTCTTGGCCTTTGCGGTCAAGAACAACGCTTCGGACCTGCACCTGTCCGCCGGCGTGCCGCCCATGATCCGCGTGGACGGCGACATCAAGCGCCTCAACATGCCTGCGCTGACGCACAAGGAAGTGCACAGCTTGGTGTACGACATCATGAACGACAAGCAGCGGAAGGTGTTCGAGGAATTCTTCGAAACCGACTTTTCGTTCGAGATCCCGAACCTGGCGCGGTTTCGCGTCAATGCCTTCAACCAGAATCGCGGCGCCGGCGCGGTATTCCGCAACATTCCGTCGCTGATCAAGACGCTCGACGAGCTGAATGCGCCAAAGGTCTTCAAGGATCTTTGCATGTTGCCGCGCGGCCTCGTGCTGGTGACCGGGCCGACCGGCTCCGGCAAGTCGACGACGCTCGCAGCCATGATCGATTGCGTAAATGTCAACCGGCCCGAGCATATCATCACGATCGAGGATCCGATCGAGTTCGTGCACGAGTCGAAGCGCTGCCTGATCAACCAGCGCGAGGTGCATCGCGACACGCTCGGCTTCAGCGAGGCGTTGCGCTCGGCGCTGCGCGAGGACCCGGACGTCGTGCTGGTCGGCGAAATGCGCGACCTCGAGACAATCCGGCTTGCGCTGACGGCCGCCGAGACCGGCCACCTCGTGTTCGGCACGCTGCACACAAGTTCCGCGGCGAAGACGGTCGATCGCATCGTCGACGTGTTCCCGGCGGCCGAGAAGGACATGGTCCGCTCGATGCTGTCGGAATCGCTGCGCGCGGTGGTTTCGCAAACGCTGCTGAAGCGCATCGGCGGAGGCCGCATTGCCGCGCATGAAATCATGATTGCGACACCCGCGATCCGGAACCTGATCCGCGAGAACAAGATCGCGCAGATGTACTCGTCGATCCAGACCGGCAATGCGCAGGGCATGCAGACGCTCGATCAGTGCCTGACCGAGATGCTGGCCAAGGGCCTGATCGCGAAGGAAGAAGCGCGGTACAAGGCCCAGAACAAGGACGCGTTGTAAGCGGCACGCCGCTGACGGGAGAATCGAATGGATCGCGAGCAGGCAATCAAGCTGATGCAGGATCTGCTGCGGCGGATGGTCGACCGCAAGGGCTCCGACCTGTTCATTACCTGCAATTTCCCGCCGGCGATCAAGGTCGACGGCGAAGTCAGGCCGCAGGCCGAGGCTGCGCTGTCGTCCGAGCAGAGTGCCGTGCTCGTGCGTTCGATCATGAACGACCGCCAGACGCGTGAGTTCGACGCGACCAAGGAGGCGAACTTCGCAATCGCACCGCCCGGCATCGGCCGGTTTCGCGTGAGCGCCTTCATACAGCAGGGCTACACGGGCTGCGTGATCCGCCAGATCAACTCCAAGATCCCGACGTTCGAGGAACTCGAGCTGCCGCCGATCCTCAAGGACATCGTGATGTCCAGCCGCGGCCTCGTGATGGTGGTCGGCGCGACCGGCTCGGGCAAGTCGACGACGCTCGCCTCGATGGTGGGCTACCGAAACGAGAAGACCCGCGGCCATATCGTCACGATCGAGGACCCGGTTGAATACGTGCACCAGCACCGCGGCTGCGTCGTGACGCACCGCGAGGTCGGCGTGGACACCGAGAGTTGGCACATGGCATTGAAGAACACGCTGCGTCAGGCGCCGGACGTCATCATGATCGGCGAAGTTCGCGATCGAGAAACGATGGAGTACGGCATCCAGTTCGCCGAGACCGGCCACCTGGTGCTCGCCACGCTGCACGCCAACAGCTCGAACCAGGCGCTCGACCGCATCATCAACTTCTTTCCCGAGGAGAAGCGCGAACAACTGCTGATGGACCTGTCGCTGAACATCCGCTCATTGGTGTCGCAGCGCCTGATCCCGCGCGAGAAGAGCGATGGCCGCATCGCTGCGATGGAAATCATGATCGGCACGCCACTGATCTCGGACCTGATATTGCGCGGCGACATCGCCAAGATCAAGGAAGTCATGTCGCGCTCGAACCGGCTCGGCATGAAGACATTCGACCAGGCGTTGTTTGAGCTCTATGAGGCGGGTCAAATCTCCTATGAGGAGAGCATGCGCAACGCCGATTCGAAGAACGAGTTGCGGCTGCGCATCAAGCTCCAGAGCAAGCGCGAGGACCGCCTGCAGGCGGAAGCAGCCAGCACATTGAGGATAGTCGATGAGTCCAACGAGGGAAAACTCTACTGAACCGGCGACCGACTCGACGATGGCCCCGGAGGCCGAGTCGGGTCGGTTCAACATCAAGCCGATGTTGAAGCTGATGGCCGAGAAGAAGGCCTCGGACCTCTTCTTCACGTCCAATTCCCCGGCCAAGATCAAGATCGAGGGACTCATCTACCCGATCAACAAGCATGTGCTGAACGCCGAGCAGGTGCGCGATATCGCCCACAACCTCATGAGCGCCGAGCAGCTGCAGCACTTCCAGAGCGAGCTTGAGATCGACTTCGCGATCTCGGAGCCCGGTGTCGGGCGATTTCGCGCGGCCGTTTTCCACCAGCGCGGCTTTCCGGCACTGGTGCTGCGCTACATTAGCGTGGACACGCCGAAGCTCGACCAGCTCGGCCTGCCGGACACGTTGCGCGAACTCGTAATGCTGAAGCGTGGCCTCGTGTTGATGGTCGGAGCCGCGGGCGCCGGCAAGTCCACGACGCTCGCGGCGATGATCAATCACCGCAATGAGAACTGCTCGGATCACATCCTGACGATCGAGGACCCGATCGAGTTCCTGCACCGGAATCGCAAGTCGATCGTCAATCAGCGCGAAGTCGGGCTCGACACGCGCAGCTACGCGAAGGCACTGCGCGCCGCGATGCGCGCTGCGCCGGACGTGATCCTGATCGGCGAGATCCGCGACCGCGAGACGATGGAATCCGCCATCGCGCTGGCCGGCTCCGGTCACCTGTGTATCGCGACGCTGCACGCCAACAACTGCGCGGAGACCCTGGATCGCGTCATCAATATGTTCCCGCTTGACCAGCACGCGCAGATTTTTCTCGACCTGTCGCAGTACCTTCGGGCCATCGTCTCGCAGCGTCTCGTGCGCGGCCGCAACAACCTGCGATGCGCGGCCGTCGAGGTCATGCTGAGCACGCCTCACATCCAGGACCTGATCAAGAAGGGCGATGTCATCGGTATCAAGGAAGCGATGTTCACGTCCACCGAGCGCGGCATCCAGAATTTCGACATAGCACTGCTGCATCTCTACAAGGAAGGGCGGATCGACATCGAGGAGGCGCTGAACAACGCCGACTCGCGCAGCAATCTCGAGACCCGCATCTATTTCGGGTAGTGCCCGCGCACGGGCGGCGCCGGCAAGCCGGCCCTCGCTCGCTCAGAAGATCGGACATTCGCTCGCCGAGGGCCGCCGCCCCGGCGCGCCACCCGCGCACGTCCGCAGCACCGCCAACAGTCGCGCGGGCGAGGTGACCGGGACCCCGCGAGTGAGCGCGTAAGTTCCGGCGGCGCGAACGAGCGGGGTCCCGGTCGGATCCCGCCCGCGCGACCCGCTCCCGGATCCCGCGCGCCGGGCTCGTTCTCTTGTCCGGGTCGATTTAGCTCGTGAAGACGGTTGCCGCGTCGAACACGGGTCCGTCCACGCAGATGCGCTTCATCGCCGGGCCGTCGGGTGTCTGCACCAGCACCGTACAGCCGGCGCAACCGCCCACGGCGCAGGCCATGTTTTCCTCGAGCGACACCTGGCAGGGGAGCCCATGGCTGCGGGCGAGCGCTGCGGTTGAGCGCAGCATCGCTTCCGGTCCGCAGGCGAACATCTCGACCTCGGCAAGTTCCGCGGGCGCGAGACTCGCAAGCCAGATATGGGCGAGATCGGTCACCAGGCCTGCATGGCAGCCGGGGAATCCCGCGAGACTCGCAAGACGGCTCGGCACGCCGCAAGAGTCCATGAGCGGCATGCCGGCGGTCGCGCCAGGCGGCATGCCTGTCACGGCGATGCGGGATGTCTCAGTGCGAAATGGGAAGGGCAGTTCGGAACCCATCAGTACCAACGGTCGCCATCTGCTCCCGGATTCCGCTGCGAGCGTCTCGGCGAGAAACACCAGCGGCGGGATGCCGACACCGCCACCGATCATGAGCGTGCGCGGTCTTTCCGCGTGCGCGGCGAATCCCCTGCCTATCGGACCGAGGCAGGAAAGCGCCTCGCCCGGCTTGCGTAGCGCGAGCTCGCCAAGTCCGCGCCCGACGATCTTGTAGAGCACCTCGATCCAGCCCTCGGCCGCGGAGGCGCGCATGATGGAAAGTGGCCGGCGCATCGGCACGCCCGGGCCGCAATGCAGGTGGATGAAACTGCCGGGGGTCGCGGCCGCGGCGCACTTGGGCGCGTGCAGCCGCAATACGTACTGCTCGTCTGGGTACGCTTCATGACCGATGACGTCGGCTTGCTCGAGGAAGATCGTGCCGCGGTGGGGCGCGGCCGCACCGCTCACGGCGCGCGCCTGCGGCGGGCTTCTGCGACGTGCGCGAGCACGGCCATCCTTATCGCAACGCCATTCGCGACCTGCCTGCGAATCACCGATTGCGGTCCATCGGCGACTTCGGAAGTGATCTCGACACCGCGATTCATCGGTCCCGGATGCATCACGATGGCCTGCGGCTTCGCCCGCGCCAGCCGCGCGGCTGTCAGGCCGTAGAGTTCGTGGTAGCGGTCGATGTCGGTCGGCATCGCCTCGGCGATCCGCTCCCTCTGGATGCGCAACATCATCACGACGTCGGCGCCCGCTATTCCATCATCGAAAGAAGAGTGGCGTCGCGCGCCCTGGAACTCATGCGGCTCCGGCATCATCTCCTCGGGCGCCACCAGGCGCAGCTCGGCCACGCCGAGCGCGGTCAGCGCGCGATGGGCGGAACGGGCGACGCGCGAGTGGCGGATGTCGCCGACGAATGTGACCGTGAGGTCGCTAAAGCCGCCCTTGTGCTGTTGGATGGTCAGCGCATCGAGCAGGCCCTGGGTCGGGTGCGAGAGGTGCGCTTCGCCACCCGAAATCACGCTGACATGGTCGCCGACGTGCCGCGCGACGAACTCGATGATGCCGGGCTGCGCGTCGCGGATCACGAATACGTCCACCTGCATGGCCTCAAGCGTGTAGATCGTGTCGATGATCGACTCGCCCTTGGCGCGCGAGGACAGCATGACGTCGAGATTGACCGCATCGGCGCCGAGTCTCAGTGCGGCGAGCTCGAATGACGCGCGGGTGCGCGTCGAAGGCTCGGCAAAGAGGTTGGCGACAGTCCAGCCGCGCAGGTCGTCGCCACGTGGCGGCAGCCGGCCGGGCGGGCACAGGTAGTCCTTGGCCCGCTCCAGCAGTTCACGCATCAGACCGGGGTCGAGACCATCGAGCGTGATCAGGTGGCGTAGCCGGCCGTTGGCGTCGAGCTGTGGAAACGGCGAAGTCATCGGGCCGGTTCGCCGGGCTGCGCCCTCAGCCATTGCAGCAGCAGGATGCGCGCGGCCTCGCGATCGACGTCGCCGCGCCGTACGCGACGCGTCTTGCTGCCGCTGCGGCGCCGCTCGCGCAGATCATCCTCCGCCTCGCGCGACGAAAGTCTCTCATCCACCCGGTAGACCTCGATCCCGTATTGCTCACCGAGACGCTCCGCGAACCGCAATGCCGCCGTGGTGATGCCGGCATTCTGGCCGGCCATATTATAGGGAATGCCGACCACGATCGCCGCGGGACGCCAGTCGGCGACGCAGCGGTCGATCGCGCGCCAGTCAGGTTCGCCGTCGAACGCATCGATGGTCGCGAGCGCCTCGGCGGTTCCGGTCAGCGTATTGCCGACCGCGACGCCGATGCGCCGTAATCCGTAGTCGAAGGAGAGCACCGTGCGCGTGGCCGGCGCGGGCATCCGTCAGGCGCGTCCCGCCTGGAGGCTGATGCGGGACAGTTCGACGCCCAGCAGCCGCGCGGCCGCATGCCAGCGCTGCTCGAATGGCAGGTCGAAGATCAGCGATTCGTCGCAGGGCACCGTCAGCCAGGCGTTTTGCAGCACTTCCTCCTCGAGCTGCCCGGCGTCCCAGCCGGCGTAGCCGAGTGCGACCACGGCCTGGGCCGGCCCTTCGCCACGTGCCATGGCGGCCAGCACGTCACGCGAGGTCGTCACATGCAGCGTGTCGGAAACCGGCAATGTCGAATCCCAGTCCTGCGGGCAGGGCCGGTGCAGCACGAAGCCGCGGTCATTCTGGACCGGTCCGCCACGCAACACCGGCATGTCGCGCAGGCGGACATCGTCGCTCGTGAGCGAGAGCTGCTCCAGGACCTCGGACATTTTCATCTCGAGCGGCCGGTTGATTATGATGCCGAGCGCGCCGCGATCGGTGTGTTCGCAGATGAGGGTGACGCTTTGCGAGAAATTGGGATCCGCGAGCGAGGGCATCGCGACCAGGAGCTGATTTTCAAGGTAGGCGCCACCTGCCATGACGCTAGTATCAGCCGCCGCCCGGCGGCGGTCAAAGCATGCCTGCGGGCTGACTTAATACGATTCAGTGCGCCGGCAGCTCGACCGCCGAGCCGGCAAGGCGTCCGGCGACGAATTGCCACTCATAGGCAAAGCGCAGGACGTCGTGACGGGTGGCCAGTTCGTCCGGGAATGCCTCAAATGGCGTCGCGAGTTTCAGGATCGCGATCGCCGCGCGATCGAGTTCGGGATGGCCGCTCGTGCGCCGCACCTGCGCCTTGAGCAGGCTGCCATCTGCACCGAGAGCTACTTCAATGACCGGATTGCCGCTCAGGTTCTGGCGGCGGGCCTCGTTCGGGAAGTGCAGCGTGCCCACCTGTTCGACGCGGCGCTTCCAGGCATCGAGATAGACCGCGACATCGGATGAACGCGTGCTGGGCGTCACCAGCAGTTCGCGTCGCTCTGCGCCCTTGAGCTCGAGTTCAGCGTCGTAGTTGATGCCGGCCAGTGGCGACTGGTCACCGGCCAGCGAGCGCCGCGGCAGCAAGGGCAAAGCCGTCGCCGGGTCCTTGGCATCGGCAATGAAGCGTGACGCCCGGTCCGCGCCGGTCAGGATCCTGGCCTCGCCACCGGCGGGGCCGCCCATCGACTGCAGGGCCTCGCTGCCGTCGATGACACCGGGCGACTCTTCCTCAGCTCCTGCCGCGCCCGGCTGCCGTGTCGTGTCTACGGCATTGCCGCTGCCCTGCTGGGTGCGTTGCGAGAGATAGCTGGCCCGCTCATTGATCGGCGCTTCGGGCAGCGCTTCAGCGACCAGCAGGACCTCGAGGGTCGGCACCAGCGAATCATCGCGCTTCGGCGGCGCGAATGTGATGCCCAGGATCACGATCAAGTGAAAGAGACCGGCCAGGAACAAGGTGACGAACAGCCGGTCATCGGCCGTGCCGCCTCGCAACTCCATGCCGGCGAAGCTGTTCATGCGTGCGCGGCCCGGCCAAGCACGGCGTCGATCAGGCTGCCTGCGATGTCGTGGCCGTACTGGGCTTCGAGTTCACGAATGCCGGTCGGGCTCGTGACGTTGATTTCGGTCACGAAGCCGCCAATGACGTCGAGCCCCACGAACAGCATGCCGTGGTCGCGCATGACCGGACCGATCCGCGAGCAAAGCCAGCGGTCGCGATCGGAGAGCGCCCGGCCGACGCCCTTCGCACCGGCCGCCAGGTTGCCGCGATGATCAGACGAGCTGGGTATGCGCGCGAGTGCATGCGGCACCGGCGCGCCGTCGACCAGCAGGATGCGCGCGTCGCCGGTTTCGGCTATCTCCGGCAGGTAGCGCTGCACCATCGCATATTGCCGGCCGTAGTCCGTCAGCGTCTCGAATACGACCCGCGCATTCTTGTCGCCCGCGGCCAGAGCGAAGATCGAGCGGCCGCCCATGCCGTGCAGCGGCTTGCAGACGATGCGGCCATGCTCGGCGAGGAAGGCCTGCATGCCGTCCATGTCGCGCGTGATCAGGGTCGGCGCACAGCAATCGGGAAACCAGGCCGTATAGACCTTCTCGTTCATGTCGCGCAGGCCCTGCGGGCGGTTCACGACCAGCACGCCTTCGGTCTCCGCGCGTTCCAGCAGGTAGGTCGTGTAGATGTATTCCAGGTCGAATGGCGGGTCCTTGCGCATCAGCACGGCATCGATTTCGGCAAGCGGTCGCACTACGGGCTCCCCGGCGCGATACCAGTCCTTGCCGTCCCCCACGACCTCCAGCGGCCGCAGGCGGGCGATGGCGCGCCCGTCGCGCAGCCAAAGATCGGACTGTCCGAAGCACCAGGTCCCGCATCCACGCCGGGCGGCTGCAATGAGCATCGCGATCGTCGAATCCTTGGCCGGCTTGATGGTTTCGAGCGGGTCCATCAGCACTGCAAGGCTGGGGCGGTCTCGCATCAGGACGGCTCCGGCCGATTGACGGGAATGTGACGCGGATACTGCACGTTAGGGGGCCTTGTCATAGTACACCTGTCAATGGTCCCGACTGCCCGCCCGGACCGGGTTCCGCCGTGGCAGGGGGTAGACCGATATGTTAAAAGGAAGCCGCTCCGGCGTCGAAACCGTGGGCGTCTCCAGGCAAGCATGGCTAGCGCCCGGCCGGAGCAGCGCCGGGGCCGGAGGTACCCAATGGAAAGTGCAGCGGCCGTCAATGACGGGCACCGCCTTAACGGGCTGAAGGTGCTGGTCATCGACGACAGCAAGACAATTCGCCGGACGGCGGAAACGCTGCTGGCCAAGGAAGGCTGCGAGGTGTTCACGGCGGTGGACGGCTTCGACGCGCTGTCGAAGATTGCCGACCACCAGCCCGACATCGTATTCGTGGACATCATGATGCCGCGCCTGGACGGCTATCAGACCTGCTCGCTGATCAAGCACAACAAGATATTCCGTGCGATACCCGTGATCATGCTGTCCAGCAAGGATGGCCTGTTCGACCGGGCGCGCGGCAGGATCGTCGGTTCCGAGCATTACCTGACGAAGCCCTTCACCCGTGACGAGCTGCTGTCGGCGATCGAACGGCATGTCAGCCGTGCCGATGGCAGCGAGGCGGAATAAGTACCATGGCGCTGATCCTGATCGTCGATGACTCGCCAACCGAGGTATTCCAGATGCGGCGCATGCTCGAGAATCACGGCTTCGAGACCGAATCGGCTGCGGACGGCGCGGAGGGAATCCGCAAGGCACGCGAAATCCGTCCTGACCTGATACTCATGGATATCGTCATGCCAGGGGTCGACGGATTCCGCGCGACTCGCGCATTGTCGAACGATCCCGCGACCCGCGCGATTCCGGTCATCATGGTATCGAGCAAGAGTCAGGAGTCCGACCGCTACTGGGGCATGCGCCAGGGCGCGGTGGATTTCCTCGTCAAGCCGGTGACACCGGCGCAGCTGGTGGAGAAAGCGCAGGCTGCGCTGCTGACAGGCTGAGCGGATGCAGCCTGAGCCGACCCTGAGGGCACTGCGCGACCAGCCTTTCGAGCTGTTGCTGGCGCTGGAACGGCGGGCGCGCGAGGTAGCAGCCGGCGCGCGCGATGGTGCGGCGGGCCAGGAATGGATCGGTGTGGCGCTGCGGATGGGCGGGGAGACGTTTCTCGTGGCGCGCGACGAGGCACGCGAAGTCATGGGCGTGCCGGCGCTGATCACCCGGGTCCCCGGTGCGCGGTCATGGATACGCGGCCTCGCGAATGTGCGCGGCCAGTTGCTGCCCGTTATCGACCTGAAACAGTATTTCGGCAGTGGAGAGTCGGTGGCCGGGCGCAATACACGCCTGATCGTGGTGAACCACCGCGAAGTGCCGGCAGGCCTGGTTGTCGACGAGGTGCTCGGATTCCGGCGCTTCGCCGATCGCGAGTTCAACGCCGAGTTGCCACCGACAATGATCCGCTGCGAGCATTATCTGTCCGGTTCGTTCCGGCGTGGGAGCGAGGCGTGGCCGGTTCTGAGCCTGCGGACGCTGGTCGAAAGCCCGGCATTCCTGCACGGTTCTTTATGAGCTGGGGCTTGGTGAAGGAAAAAGTGCATGGTCAACGTGCCTGACAGGCAACAGGCGTCGAAATGGATGCCGGTGATGCTATGGGGCGGCTTGCTGCTGTCGCTCGCGGCAGTGGCATTCCTGCTGCTGTCGGGCCGCGCCCACGAGCAGGATCGCAACTTCCGCGCGCATCTCGCGGAACTCACCGTACTGGCGGGGGCGCTGCCGGCCCAGGCGGCGGCCGCAGGCCGCGGCGACGATGCGGCATTCGAAAAACTGGCGCAGTCACGCGCGCGGCTTGAAAAGCTGCTGGGCGATATCGAGGCGGGCCGCGCGGCATTTGCGGCGCTCTCGAGCCCAAGCGCGCAGCGGCTCGGTGGCGAGTCTGGCTGGAACGCCGTGCTGGAGGACTCGCGGCAGGTGCTGGCCGGCCGCGATGCGGCCCGCGAACTGAAGACCTGGGCCGAGGAATCGCGCACCGCCCTCGGGCGCGTGCTCGCGGCCACCGGCAACGCCGTATCCGCGCGGGGCGGCGCTGTGGCGCTCCGCGCATTGCCGCGCTTTGAATCGGTCGGCCAGCGCGCCGGCGACGATCTGCAGCAACTCGCCGATGCTTCGGGTGACTCGGCCGCCGTCGCGCGGCGCATCACCGAGAACACGGCGCTGCTCGCGCAGTTCCTCGCGGGTCTGGCCGGTCTCGACCGGACCGCGGGCGTGCCGGCTGTCTTCGGCGAGGCCGCGACGCGCCTGGCTGACGCCCGCGACGCCTTTGCGGGCTATGAGAAGAAGTTGCAGGGCGCGCTCATGCGCGCTGGAACGCTTGCAACGGCGCAGCGCGCAAGCGGCGAACTCTCCGAAGCATCCGACAAGCTGTCGAAATCGCTGGAGCAGCAGGCAGTTGCCAATGCGGACGCGGGACCATTGGCCGGGCCATACCCGGCGCTGCTCGCGATGCTGCTCGCCGCGCTCATGTTGGCAGGCGCCTTGGTCGCGTGGATCTCGGCGGCAGGCGGGCGCCGCGTGGCCGACCAGGAGGCGGAGCGCAACCGGCGCAACCAGGACGCGATCCTGCGCCTGCTCGACGAGATGTCGAGCCTGGCTGACGGCGATCTGACGGTCCAGGCGACCGTGACCGACGACATCACAGGCGCGATCGCGGACTCGATCAATTACGCGATCGAGGCACTCCGCGAACTGGTGGCGACGATCAATGAGACGGCGATGCAACTCGACTCGGCGGCGCGCCAGACGCAGGCGGCGGCCGGGCATCTGGCCAAGGCGAGCGTTGCGCAGTCGCGCCAGGTGGCCGCGGCGACTGACGCGGTCAGCGCCATGGCGGCCTCAATCGAGGAAGTGTCCGGCAATGCCGAGCGTTCTGCCGACGTCGCGCGTCATGCCGTGGATGTCGCGCACAAAGGCGGCGACGCGGTGCGCCGCACGATCGACGGCATGAACACGATCCGCGAGAACATCCAGGACACGTCCAAGCGCATCAAGCGCCTCGGCGAAAGCTCGCAGGAGATCGGCAATATCGTCGAGCTGATCAACGACATCGCCGAGCAGACCAACATTCTGGCGCTCAATGCGTCGATTCAGGCCTCGATGGCCGGCGAATCGGGTCGCGGCTTCGCCGTGGTCGCCGACGAGGTACAACGACTGGCCGAGCGCGCCGGGCACGCGACCCGCCAGATCGAGGTTCTGGTTCGCACGATCCAGACCGACACCAACGAAGCCGTGGTCTCGATGGAGCGGACCACGACCGACGTGGTCGGCGGCGCCTTGCTTGCAGAGAACGCGGGCGCCGCGCTCGGCGAGATCGAGGACGTTTCCAACCAGATCGCCCAGCTCGTGCAGAACATTTCCGCGAGCGCGCGCCAGCAGGCCGCCACCTCGGCGCACATCTCGCGAACCATGCAGGTACTGCGCGAGATCAGCCAGCAGACCGCCGACAACACCAGTGCGACGTCGAATGCGATCGGCCGGCTGGCCGAGCTGTCTGCGCAGCTTCGCAAATCTGCGGCCGGTTTCCGGCTGCCGCAGGAACTTCCGGCAGCCGGACGGCGTGCGGCAGCACCCGCTGCCTCAGGACCCGGCGACGCACAGTCGAGGCGCATCGCGAGCGTGGGAGGCTGATCGGGCGTGGCCGACTTTCCATCGGTTAACGAGCAGGCCCTGCATCTGGTCGCGCGTGAACTCGCGTCGACCCTGAACGAGGTCCGTATCGCGCTCGAGGCCGCCGCCGAGATCCCGGCCGACAAGGCACCGATCGCGCAAGCCGCGGGGCTCATGCACGGCGCGCGCGGCGTGCTGCGCGTGGTCGAAGTCTACGGTGCTGCATTGCTCGCGGAAGAGATGGAGCACACGGCGCGCTGGCTCGCCGATAACAACACCGACGCGCGGCAACTCGTCGACGGGCTCGATGCGCTGATGCGTTCGTGTGTCCAGCTGCCCACCTATCTCGAGCGCGTGCTGGGCGGGGGGCGTGATCTGGCGCTCGTGCTGCTGCCGCTGCTCAATGATCTGCGCGCGGTGCGCGGGGCGCCGCTCCTTTCGGAAGGGACGCTGCTCTCGCTGAATCTGAGCTCGGAACAGGCTCCGGCGGGCCGCCAACAGAAAGCCGGCGAGCCGCAGCTGACCGTGCCGCAGTGGGCGCGCCGCCTGCGGCCGAAGTTTCAGGCCGGCCTGCTCGCGCTGATCCGCGGCGAGGGCCCGGAGACCGGACTCGGTTCCCTGTCCGAAGCTGCCACGCGCCTGGAGGCGGCCGCGACCACCGTTGCGGTTTTCCAGCTCTGGTGGGTGACAGGCGCATTGCTCGATGCGCTGCGCGCCGGTGGCCTGCAGGCGAGCGTAACGGTCAAGCGCCTGCTCGGCCAGGCGGACCGCGAGCTGCGGCGCCTCTACGAACTCGGCGAGCCTGCCTACGCCGAACATCCGCCGATCGAGCTTCTCAATAACTTGCTGTTCTATGTCGCGCGCGCCGAAACCCGCGGCGAACGCATCGACGCAGTGCGCAGTTCATTCCGTCTCAACGAACTGCTGCCGGTCGACGAATCCGTCGAGCAGGAGCGGGAATCGCTTTCGGCGCCCTCGGTGCGCCTGATGCGTACGGTCGCGGCTGCGATCAAGGAAGATCTTGGCCGCGTCAAGGACGCGCTCGATCTCTATACGCGCAAGGGCGGTCCGCCCGAGGAGCTCGCGCCGCAGGTCGAGCTGCTGAAGAAAATCGGCGACACACTCGCGGTGCTTGGCCTGGGCTCGATGCGCGAGCTGGTGCAGGGCGAGCTTGCGCGCCTGGCCGACATCATCGGCCGCCGCGCGCCCGCCGAACAGGACACGCTGATCGAAATCGCCGCCACATTGATCGGCATCGAGGATGACCTGGACGATGCGCTGGTGCGCTTGATCATGCCACCCGGCGCGCCGGCCCCCGGCGCCGAGACGGATCCCCATTTCCGCCAGGTCACCGAAGCCGTGCTGCGCGAGTGCATCGTGAATCTCGCGCGCATCAAGGAACTGGTGGGTCAGTCACTCGATCCCATCGCCGACCCGGTCAGCGCCGACGCCGCGCCCGCGCTCGCGCGCGGCATCACGGCGGGCCTTTTGCTGCTCGGCCGCAATCGCGCAATGGAAATCATGCGGCGCGTCGGCGCGCACGTGGCGGCCATCATGGGCCCCGGCGCCAGGCCGCGCAGCGAGGAATTCATCGACCGGCTGGCGGATGCGATTGTCGGTATCGAGTACTACATGGAGACGCTGCAGGCGGGGCGCGGCGATCCCTGGTACATGCTGGACAACGCGGAACGCTGCCTGTCGGCGCTCGACCAGAGCCTTGCCGGCGGCGCGCCCATGGTGCCGCCCGTGCTTACGGCGACGCCTGCGCCAAAGCCTGCGCCACCCGCCGCACCCGTGCCGCGGCCGGCGACCGATCCGGAACTGGTTGCGCTCTTCATCGAGGAGGCCGGCGAGGAGATCGCGACGATCGGCCGCCTGTTCCCCTTGTGGGAAGAGAATCCATCGGACCGCGAATCGCTGGCTCGCGTGCGCCGCGCATTCCATACGCTGAAAGGCAGCGGCCGCATGGTCGGCGCCGCGCGTATCGGCGATTTCTGCTGGTCCATCGAGAATCTGCTGAATCGCATCATCGACGGCACGCGGGAACGCTCGGCTTTGATGCTTGCGACTCTACGCGATGCCATCGCCATGCTGCCGGCGCTGGTCGCCGAGTTCGAAGGCCGGTCCGCGCCCGTGGAAGGCGTCGCAGCGATCACGGCGCGCGCGGATGCGCATGCCGGCGTCCAGACGGCTTTTGGTCACGCGGCACGCGGGGCGGCGCTGTCGACGCCGATCGATGGACGGACCCAGGTCATCGCGAGACTCGACCAGGAAACCATCAGGCAGCACCTTGTCACGGTGCCACCGGCCGATGCGCCGGTGCCGGCGGCTCCGGCAATGGTACCGCCCTGGGTCGAAGCGGCGCCTCCGTCACCTGCGCCAGCAGCGCCAGCCGATGAGGCCTGGCTGGGACGACCCGCGGCCTACGCGGAAGGCGGTGATTCCTCGCTGCAGGAGATCTATCAGAAGGAAGTTCAGAGTCACCTCGAGGTGATTCGCGCCTACCTGCGCCACGCCTGGCTCGCGCCCGGCACGCATGTCGTGACCGAGGATCTCTACCGCGCCTGCCACACGCTGCGCGGCGCTTCGCGCACGGCGGATATCCGCCACAGTATCCGGCTCGCGGAACCGCTGCATCGCTGGTTGCGGCGCATGTTCGATCACGACAGCTGTTTCGACGAGGCCGGGCTCGCGGTCCTTGCGGATTGCGTCGTGGGCTTCGAGGACATCCTGACGGCGGTGCACGAATCCACTGGACGTTTCACGAATCTGGACCGCCTGGTGACTCGCCTCGAGGAACAGGATGCGGCGCTCGAGCGCCGCCTTGCCGAAGCGCCACCGCAGTCGGCGGCGGCACCCGAGACCGATGCAGAGGCGCCCGAGGAAACGCCGACGGTGATTGTCGAGCAGCCACCCGCAGCGCCGCCGCCGCCGCCGCTGTCGCTCGAAGCCCTGGTGCCGGGCGTCGTCGCCGATGCCGTGGTGCCGGAGCGCGACGTCCACGGACTGTTGCCAAAGCGGCCAGGCGACACCGGCATCATAGGTGCGCCACCCTACCTGCAAGCAGGCGAAGCCACCCCGGAGACGCCGACGCCGGCGCGCACGGAGGATTACGACCCGGACATCGCCGCGATCTTCAGCGAGGAGGCGACCGAACTCCTCGAAGCTGCGGACGGAGCGCTTGGCGCGTTGCGGGCCGAACGCGGCGGCCGCGAGCGCATGGTCGAATTGCAACGCGCATTGCACACGCTGAAAGGCGGCGCGCGCATGGCCGGCATCAGCGCCATGGGCGACTTGAGTCATGAGGTCGAGTGGCTCCTGATGCATGTCGGCGACGACACGACGAATCTCGACGAGCGCAGTCTTGAAGTGCTGCAGTCGAGTCTCGACGAGCTGAATCGCATGCGCGATTATGTCGGCGCCGGTCGTCCGGTCGAGCCGGCGCGCGACCTCATCACGCGCATACGCATGATCGGGCGCGCGCGGCCTGCCGAGCCCGCAAAGCCCGCCGAGTTGCAGAAGCCGACGCCTGCCTCCGGCACTGCGCCGACCGGCGACGCCCCACCTGCAATTGCAGTGCCGCCGGTGGTCATGCCGGCAGCGCCCGTTGCACCGCCGGCCGCAGTCGCACCGGAACCGGAAAGCGAGGCCGAACCCGAAGCCGAAATGGAGGCATTGGCCTCTGCCCCCGATGCGGGCCCCATTGCCGCGCCACCACCGGCGGTCGCCGGGCCACCGACCCGCGATGCGACTGCGGATCGCGGCGAAGTCGCGCGTGTCGACGCCGAACTTCTCGACAACATGCTGAATGCGGCTGGTGAAGTGAGCATTTTCCGCGCGCGACTCGAGCAGCAACTGGCATCCGTGGATTTCAATCTGGCCGAGCTCGGCCGCGTCGTGCAGCGCCTGAAAGACCAGTTGCGCAAGCTCGAGATTGAAACCGAGGCCCAGATCCTGCACCGGCATGTTGATCAGGGCTTGCGCCGCGACGATTTCGATCCGCTGGAACTCGACCAGTACTCGTCGATCCAGCAGTACTCGCGCGCGCTGGCCGAGACCAGTTCCGACGTCGCGAGCGTGCAGAGCCTGCTGGTGACCCAGACGCGCGAGGCGCAGAACCTGCTGACCCAGCAGGGCCGCATCGTTTCCGAGCTGCAGAGCGGCTTGATGCGCACGCGCATGGTGCCGTTCCAGCGCCATGTGCAGCGTCTCACACGCATCGTGCGCCAGGCCGCGGCCGAGATGGGCAAGAAGGCCGAATTGCAGGTCGGCGGCGCGGCCGGCGAACTCGACCGGCAGGTGCTTGAGCGCATGCTGCCGCCGTTCGAACACATGCTGCGCAACGCCATCGTGCACGGTATCGAGCTGCCGGCAGAGCGCGTGGCCGCAGCCAAGGCCGAGACCGGGCATATCGAGATGACGCTGCGACGCGAGGGTTCCGAGGTCGTGATCACGGTCGCCGATGACGGCGGCGGCGTGAATCTCAAGGCGGTTCGCGACCGCGCCGTTGCGCTCGGCCTGATGACGCCAAAGCAGGAATTGTCCGACGAGCAGGCGCTGCAACTGATCCTCGAGCCGGGCTTCTCCACGGCCGGCAAGGTCACTCAGTCCGCCGGCCGCGGTGTCGGCATGGATGTCGTCGCGACCGAGATCAAGAAACTGGGCGGCTCGCTCTACACGGAAACCGATGCCGGCAAGGGCACGCGCTTCACGGTGCGCCTGCCATTCACGCTGGCGATCAGCCAGGCGCTCGTGGTGCGCGTCGGCGAGGAACTATTTGCGTTGCCACTGCCGACCGTCGAGGGCGTGGTGCGCGTGCCCCGCTCGGAAGTGCTGCGCCACCTGGCGGATGACGCCGCAGGTTTTGACTACGGTGGCCAGAAGTACCGCTTCCAGCATCTGGCCGTGTTCGTCGGCGGCACGCCGTCGGCGATGCCGGACCATGACATCGCGGTCCCCGTGATCCTGGTACGCGCCGGCAAGCATTCGACTGCGATCGTGACCGACGAGCTGATCGGCAGCCGCGAGATCGTCGTGAAGTCCGTGGGACCGCAGATCTCGGGCATCCGCGGCATTTCGGGCGCGACGATCCTTGGCGATGGGCGCATCTGCGTGATCCTCGACGTCGGCGCGCTGGTGCGCTCCGAATGGCGCCAGCGGCCGGAACCCGACCCGCGACTTGCAAGTCAGGCCGACCGGCGCGTGTTCGCGCTGGTCGTGGACGATTCGATCACCGTGCGCCGCGTGACGCAGCGCCTGCTGGAGCGCAATGGCATGCGGGTCGTCACGGCAAAGGACGGCCTCGAAGCCGTGTCAGTGCTGCAGGACGAGATTCCGGACGTGATCCTGCTCGACATCGAAATGCCGCGCATGGATGGTTACGAGGTCGCCTCGCACGTGCGCAATGACCCGCGCCTGAAGGACATACCGATCGTGATGATCACCTCGCGCGTCGGCGAGAAACACCGCGCGCGCGCGATCGAGCTCGGTGTCAACGAGTACCTGGGCAAGCCCTATCAGGAAGGCCAGCTGCTGCAGGCGATCGAGCCGCTGGTCCGGCGGAGGCCGCATTGAACGCCGAACAGGAACTTTATGGGCTGCTGGTGCCGCTCCTCGATGAGCGCCTGCTGGTGCCACGCGCCTGCGTTGCCGAAGTCACCGGATTCCAGCCGTTGCAGGAAATGCCCGGCGCACCACCCTGGTATCTCGGCATCGCGGCCTGGAATGGCCGCGGGATTCCGGTCGTGTCCTTTGAGGGGGCCTGCGGCAAGCGCATCCCGGTGATCGGCGGCCGCACGCGCATCGTGATCTTCACCTGCCTCGGCCAGAAACTGCCGGCCGGGCATTTTGGCATCGCGACCCAGGGCTTCCCGCAACTGGTGCGCGTGAGCCCGACCGTGGTCACACCGGATTCGTCGCGCATCTTCCCCGAGCGCACACCCGTGTTGTGCCAGATCCGCATGGTCAATGAACTGCCGCTGATACCCGACCTCGAGCGACTCGAGGAGATGATCGCGGACGAGACCACCGTCACCGTCGTCTAAGCGAGCGCAAGCTCCGGCGCAAGGCGGTGCAGCGCGTCGGGCTCGAGACGGAGCGCGAGCGCCGGTGTCGAGACGATGATTCCCCTTTCGATCAGTGCCGACAGGGCGAGTGGCCGCGCCAGCCGGCCGAGCCAGTGCAGGTCCATTACCGATACGGTTCCCGCGTCCAGCATCTCGCGCTGGCGGGTCATCGACGCGCCGTCACGTCCGGCGGTCAAGGCCAGCAGTTCCGGAAGATCCCGTGCCTGCTGCACGCGCGTGACCCGCGCTGCTGCCGTGATCGAGGTCAAACGGATCCGGTCGGCTGTGCGCTGGTGGAAGAGCAGCAGCAGGTCGCCGTCGGAGGGCTCGGGCGCCGAGCTGGTGCGTAGCAGCTGCTTGCGGATCAGGCTGCCAGGCGTCTGCGCGGCCAGGTCCGCGTGGAACAGCTCGGTCTGTGTGGCTCCTGCAAGCTCCGGCGCCGGGTTGTCGTGGCTCGCGGCATCGAGCGGCAGCAGCCACGCTTGCTTCTGCGCCGCCGGACGTGCCGCAGTATCGTCGAGCGCGTGGCAGAAAATCTCGCGCCCGTGCCGGTCGCGACCGCGGCGCTCGAATCCCAGCTGATCCAGCAGCAGCAATGCGTGATCCTGGTGTGGCGGCAGCAGCGCCGTCAGGGCGATGCGCAGCCGCCTTGCGGTCGTGAGTGCCGCGGCGACGATCGGTTCCAGGGCGCGGTGACCACGCGCCGTGTCGGCGCTTGCGAGTGCCACCAATGTCAGGCCGCCAGCCTCTGGCACCAGCAAGCCGAACGCAACCGTGGCTTCGCCTTCGCTCGCGACCAGCATGCGGCTGCCGGCGGTCTCGAGACGCGACGCGAAATAGGGATCGAATGGCTCGCAATCCTCCGCGAGCATGCGTGCGAGCGCCGGGTCGGCGAGCGCTGCGGGCAACCCGGCCTCGGTGACGACGAGTTCGCGTGGCCGGCCCGCGAGTGAATCGAGCCAGGCGAGCGTGTCCCATGGCGTTACGACCCTTGCGCCGAGGCCGGCGCGCTTCGCAAGCCGATGCAGTCGCCCGTCATCCGCGACCAGGAGCTCCGCACAGCGCGCATGCAAGGCGCCCAGCAGCTGCAAGTCGGCCTTGTCGAGTTCGCTGCGCGCCGGCATGAAGCGCGCCGTGAGATCGCGCGCGCTCGGCAACGGAAGCTCGGCAATGCGCGTGAGCGGCTCGAAGCGCGAGAGGTCCACGCCGCGTCTCAGGACGTCCGGATCGGTGGCCGCCTCGGTCCAGCTCTGCTCCTCGACGCAGAGCGCGAGCCCAAGCGCGGTGGAGCGCGCCGCAATCGCGCTGAGTATGGGCGCAATCGGTTCCGTGCCCGGTCCGAAGCACAAATAGGGGTCCAGCAACAGGCGCAGGCTGCGATCCGCAGGCGCGGGGTACTCGTGTGTCTTGTTCAACCAAGATCACCGGCGGTGGCCTGCAGCACGGCGAGCGCGGCGAGCGCCGCGGTCTCGGTGCGCAGTACCCGCGGGCCAATGGAACAGCCGCGATAACCGGCGCTCGCGGCTGATTTCCGCTCGCTTTCATCAAGACCGCCCTCCGGGCCGATCAGCAATTCGATGGCGCCGGCACCCGTAGCGGCGGCTCCGAGCGATTCCGGCGCATCGACCGCGAGCAACAGCCGGCGAACGGATTCCAGCGCGGGCCGCACAAGCCATTCCGATAGCGGCAGCGGCGCGGCGACGGCCGGCAAGCGCGCGCGGCCACATTGTTCGCAAGCGGCGATCACGATGCCACGCCAATGCGCAAGCTTGCGTTCTGTGGTCTTTGCATCGAGCCGCACGACACTGCGCGTGGTCATGACCGGGTGGATGGCGGCGACACCCAATTCGGTCGCCTTCTGCACGATCAGGTCCATGCGCTCGGCGCGCGCGATGCCCTGCACCAACGCAAGCGCGAGCGGCGACTCCGGCCGTGCCGGCAGGCGCTCCAGTACCTCGATGTCGACCCGCGAACCGCGGAGTGCCACGATCCTCGCAGGGTAGTCACTGCCATCGCCATTGAAGACGGTCACCGGATCACCGGCGACCAGGCGCAGCACGCGCGTCATGTGGGTAGCCGCCGTGCCACCCGCCTCGATGCGCACACCGGGCGCAAGCGCCGATTCGACGAATACGCGGATCAGGCGCATGCCGCCTCCACCGCGGCCCGCGCGATGCCCGCCAGCCAGTCGATCTGATCCGGCTCGATGACGTAAGGCGGCATCAGGTAGATCACATTGCCGATCGGGCGCAGCAGCGCACCCTGCGACAATGCGTATTCATAGGCCTTGAGGCCGCGGCGCTCGCGCCAGTCGTAGCGCTCGCCGCTCGCCTTGTCCTTCACGGTCTCGATCGCGAGGATCATGCCGGTCTGGCGGACCTCGGCGACATGCGGGTGATCAGCAAGTTCTGCAGTGGCCTGCGTCATGCGACCCGCGAGCTCCCGATTGCGCGCGATCACATCGTCCTCGGCGAAGATCGCAAGCGTTGCCAGCGCCGCCGCGCAGGCGAGCGGATTTCCCGTGTAGCTGTGGGAATGCAGGAAGGCATTGAGCTGCAGGTAGTCGTCATAAAAGGCCTGGTACACGTCCTCGGTGGTCACGACCACCGACAGCGGCAGGTAACCGCCGGTCAGCCCCTTGGACAGGCAGATGAAATCCGGCCGAATGCCGGCCTGCTCGCAGGCGAACATCGTGCCGCTGCGCCCGAAACCGACCGCGATCTCGTCCGCGATCAGCAGCACGCCGTGCCGGTCGCAGGCCTCGCGCAGCAGCGACAGATAGACCGGGTGATACATGCGCATCGAGCCTGCGCACTGCACCAGCGGCTCCACGATGACGGCTGCGACCTCATTCGCATGCCCGGCGAGCGCCTGCTCCATCGCGGCGAACATCCGCCGGCTGTGTGACTCCCAGTCGGTGCCGGGCTCGCGCAGGTGACAGTCGGGCGAGGGTACGGTGACGACATCCATCAGCAGCGGCTGGTACACCTTTTTGTATAGCTCTACGTCGCCGACCGCGAGCGCGCCCAGCGTCTCGCCGTGATAGCTGTTCGAGAGCGTGATGAAGCGCCGCTTGCGCGGCTGGCCGCGGTTCTGCCAGTAGTGAAAACTCATCTTGACCGCGATCTCGACGGCCGCCGAGCCATTGTCCGCGTAGAAGCAGCGCGTGAGCCCCGCAGGCAGGAGCCGCACCAGGCGCTCGGAAAGTTCCAGCACCGGTTCGTGCGTGAAGCCGGCCAGCATCACGTGCTCGAGCTGTTCCAGCTGCTCGCGCACGGCGGCGTTGATGCGGGGATTCGCGTGCCCGAACAGGTTGACCCACCAGGAACTGATGCCGTCGAGATACCTGCGCCCATCGAAGTCGTATAGCCATACTCCCAAGCCACGCGCGATCGGGATCATCGGCAGGCGCTCGTGGTCCTTCATCTGCGTGCAGGGGTGCCAGACGACCGCGAGGTCGCGGGCGGCGATGGCGGAGTTGCGGGAATGAATTTTCATTCCAGGTGAGATAGCCTTGGTCCTGATGGCAGAGATCGAGTGATGACGAGCATTCTGGCCGAAGTTCCGGCTCCACGGCAGGGGAGGGTCCCATGAATTGCGTTACGCGAAGGCCCCAGCTGGTCCATTTCTTCGTTTTAGCTCTTGCTGGTGCGGCCCTGGGCGCTTGTCTCGGCATTGCCCAAGCCCAGGATCAATCAACCGGCCAGCTTGACGTCGATTGCTCGAACAGCTGCACCGCGCACGGCTACGACGCTGAATTCTGCGGCCAAGCGTGCTGGATACCAGACCCGGAGATGGTTGCCAAGGGCGAGGGCCTCGACTGGAAATGCCTGACCAGCTGCCGCGATCGGGGCGGCAAGCTGAGCGATTGCCTGCCGCGCTGCAAGCTGCGCTGAGAAAGTTTCCATTCCACGGAGTCGGGGATGAACATGTTCACTCGCCGTCGTATTTGGGTTGCCGGGCTGCTCGTCAGCTTGGGATGGGGTTCGTGGGCAGACACTGCCGTCGCCGCCGTCGGTCGAACCGAAGCGGCTTACGGCGTTACTTCGAACGGCAGTGCTTCTTACACGATCCCGATCCGGGTCACCGAAGGCGTCGGGGGTCTCACCCCAGGACTGGCGATCTCCCAAGTAGGACCCGGCACACGCACCGTGCTCGGGATCGGTTCCGCGCTTACCGGCATCTCCTTCATCACGCCCTGCCGCAAGACCATCGCACAGGATCTCAACGCGGCCCCGATAACGTTGACCTCGGCCGATCGTTATTGCCTGGACGGCGCGCGCCTGAGAAAGGCGACCGGCACGGTGTACGGCGAATCAGGCACAACTTATCGCACCGAACTGGATCAGATGATCCGCGTCACCTCGATGGCCTCGGTCAACGGAATCCCCGGCTGGTTCAAAGCCGAGATGCCGGATGGCCTGATCTACGAGTATGGCAATTCGACGAACTCGAAGCTGCTCGCGAGTGGTGTTGCGGGCGCGCCGCCGCAGTTCTGGGCGGTCAGCAAGATCTCCGACCGCGCCGGCAATTCGATGTCGTTCTCCTACGATACCGACAACACGCTGCGCCGCTTCCGGCCGAGCTACATCCAATACACTGCGGGTAATGGCGGCGCCGCACATTATCAGATTTCCTTCATTTACCAGAGCGCCAGTCAGCCCGAACCGACGCTGGATTTCACGCCCTCCGCGACTGGCGGTGCCGCGCACAGCGACGACAAGCTGCTGGATCGCATCGAGCTCTTGCACGACAGCACGATTTATCGCAAGTACCTGTTCACCTTTGAAAGCGGCGCCGGAACCAACAAGCGACTGAAGACCGTACAGGAATGCGTGCCGGGCACCCCGGACGATTGCCTGCCGGCCACCACACTCGGCTGGCAGTCGGCAACCTCGGGACATGCCGCCGCCCAGTCGAGCTATGCGGTCGCGAGTGGTGTGATCCCACTCGATATCAACAACGACGGTATCGAGGATCTGGTCTGGGCGAGTGGCGGTACTTGGCGCTACATGCTGGGCAGTGCTTCCGGCTACGGGACTGTGATTAACACCACGGTCACAGCCACGAATCCATCCAAGGCGATGCCGCTCGAATGGAATGGCGATGGGTTCTGGGACCTGCTGGTCGACTGGTCCGATGGCAAATGGCGGGTTCTGACCGGATCCGCCAGCGGGCTTTCGACGAGCCCAGTGCCTGCCGGCCCAAGTCCTGGCATTCCGAGTAATACCGCCAACACCAGTTGGACGATTGCGGACCTGGATGGCGACGGCCGCGATGATCTCGTTTCGATGCAGTTAAACACGCTGCTGGCCATCATTGCCCGGTTCAATAGTGCAACCGGTTTTGGCGCTCAGACCCAGGTCTACAGCGACCCGGAGCTTCATACGCCCGGCAATAAGGGTTTCATTGGCATGGGCGGAGCCGCATCCATCCGGCGCCCGGATTTCAATGGCGATGGGCGCACGGATCTGTTGGTCTACGCCTGCTTCTGGGAGCCCGATCCGCCCGGTTGGTGCATCACA
>Ga0315275_10000030_pt1 | contig 107507 bp, 112 predicted proteins | sample YL17G03_0_MG_FD_205557 | JGI IMG/M metagenome (GOLD analysis project Ga0315275, IMG submission 205557) | Sediment microbial communities from Yellowstone Lake, YNP, Wyoming, USA - YL17G03_0 | ecosystem: Environmental > Aquatic > Freshwater > Lake > Sediment | place: USA: Wyoming | collected... | reverse complement strand
AAAACCGGCTCGCCATCCCCTATTAATTTGTTACCTATTTTTACTTTTTTCATATTTGTATTCCTCTTACTAATTTTTTTACTTAACTTGTTTTTCTAAGAGATCTTTGATTAAGATTCAAAATAATTTTTTTCTTTATATTCTTTTTCCATATACTAGATACTGTCAAAATAAGAACCCACCATATCTTAAAAAGAACAACATAACACAAACACCATCGCTCAATAGAGGTGTTTGTGCTGTGAAACGGGAACCGTTTCAAGAATCGCTTGAACCTATACTTGAATGGCGAATGACATTGTTCAACTGCATTTCGCTCACCAAATGTTTCATGCTTATACGGAAGACCAAGACGCTGTAACGCCCACCGACACCAAGGAGCTTTATCACCAATAATCACCGGTTTATTAGTACACGACCGCAATAGCTTCTGTAAAAACCAATACTTATCAAGAGTACATCTGGTTTCAGAGATATAGAACGTAAGAATTTCCTTATTGTCTACATCAACTGCTGTCCAAAGAAAGATCTGTTTTCCTTCTCGCTTCACCTAGGTTTCATCTATGGCAACCGCTCGTCGCTCTTTACATCCAACTACAAACAAATCCTTGAATTGGGCATACCAATATCGAACTGCCTCATACGACGATGGCTCGACAAAGCCAAGGATTTTACTAGCATCCCGATAAGAAAGCGCCCGATGATACAATAACACTCCTAAAATCTTTGTGTTTAAAGCTTTCTTATTTCTTTTTAATATCTTTTTATGTTCTACTATCTTTACTATTTCGTTAAGCATGATCCATCCCACTCCTTGAATATTTTCCCAAAAATATCCAAGTGGGATGGGTACTTAATTCTTATCTTGACAATTTCATACTCTATTTACAAACACATTTAAACACTTTTTTATAACGTTGTTAAAAACTTACTGATTTATTTATACCCTGTTGGAACGCCCCAAAATTCACAATAACTACATAAAGGGATTTTATCTCGTCTCCCCATAATATGATATTTAATCCACTCTTTTCGCTTTTTGCTTTTCCAAATATCTATCAACGTAGTTTTATTTGCATCACCGATAACTCCGATTCTCTTTGGATCAAATCTGACACATATTGAAACCATACCAAACCTATCAATAACCATTTTATTTAGAATCTCCAAGCATATTCCAATTTCTGGGATCGTCGGATTTTTTGTATAGTTAAAACTTCCTAAAGGACTGTGGAGTATTCGTGTACAGAAAATTCCTGGTAATTTTTTCCATCGATCAATGTGCTCTACATCCCCTAAGCATCTATATATAAGATTTGGTTTTCTCTTACCTTTTATATCTAAAAATTGTTTCACCAGTTCATATTGGTCGTCACCATCAGGATCCTTTTCTATCACAGATACTGTCATTGTATCAAGGTTATCGATAATTTCATCTGCTTTTTCTACAATTAATTTTCCATTAGTATCCATTGTTCGTATTTGTTTTTCGAATAATGAAACAGCATCACCAAATCTAGGATATAATAAAGGCTCTCCATTATTATGGAACTGGATGACAATGTCAGTTGGAACTTGTTCTGCTATTTTTTTGACTAAATTAAACTTCATAAAACCATAATCTATAGCTATCTCAGGATATTCTTTATCTATTTTTCTTCTACCGCACATCCAACAATTTTTATTACATTTACTACTCAGTTCTACATTTACGGCCGTAAGTCCATTGAAACAGTTTTTGTTTTTCTTTTTCATATTGTTTTTTTCCTGGCATAAAAGTTGATTTAAACAATTCAACCTAGTTTATTAATTATTTATGAAAGATAGTGTTTAGCGATTCAATAATTCTCTTATATATTAATATTTTTTCACTATGTAACGTCAAGTGGTATTAAATAATAATATATCATGTCCAGAATCAATTAATTCACTAGCAACACAAGATAATCCAAGGGGTATTCTACGAATATTACTTGTATTTGGGTAAACTAATAGTACTCTAGCCATTATATTTATCTCATTTAAGTTTTAATTTAATACGCCAAAAATAATAGTTAATTCTTTTTTCTTTTAATCACCTGACTTAATTTTCCATAACGCATGAAGATGCATATTACTAGAATCATATAAATGAACCACGGGCACAAAATATTTACAAATCTCATTAGTCAATTCATCAAAACTTTTAACAAAACCAATAGCACCAACAGGAATATAATCAAAAGTATATAAGTAATTAGTATGAACTGCAACCTTAGAAATTAAATTTTTCCATTCCTTAATATATGATAAAACACCCTTCACTATAACAGCATCATAAAATTCATTAAAAAGATAGTTATTAATATCACAAACCTCAAAAGAAATATCAGGATATGTAGCTTTACACCGAGAAATTGCTATTTCACTAATATCTATCCCTTTAACAGAATTATCCTTTTTTTTAAGCAAAGAAGTAAACGCACCCTTTCCACAACCAATATCGAGAATAGAACTAAAATGATATTGATTCAAAATAGCATAAGCAATAATAGTATCGATTCTTCTTAAATCATCACCATGCCAACTATCATAACCCTCTATTGTTTCGTTTTTATACATTTCATTAAATTCACCAACAAAAGATTTATTTTTCTCATCAAAAACATACTTGTGATAGGGTGCACCCATTTTTCCACCTTTTACAAACTAAATTTAAAACGCTGTATATATCCCTTTCTTTTTATTTTCAATTTTTTTATAAATTCTTTAACATTATCAGCAGTTACAGAATCAGGTTCATAGTTAAGTAACATATAGAACCATTCCAATAGTTTTTTCTGTTATTCTCATTTTATCTCTTTTTTAAATTTATAGTTAATGTTCATTTTTTCTTCATTATGAGGGAAATATGTGTAACAACTATAACAAGTCCTGCACATGCCAAACATATTATGATAATTATTTTTAATTGCCCAACGGATAAAATTTAATCTCTCAGATTTATTCCAGATATTATACAAAGAATCTTCATTTAAATCCCCGATAGTCAAAAAATCATCATAATCATTACAACAAGCACTAACTTTACCATCCCAATTAACCAATGGTTTCTGATAAATATCAGCACAAACCCTGAGAGTTCTGTTAATAGACTCATATTTTTTAAAATCCAACAATTTCATTACTTCAGAGTTAGTATAATTCACGGCATCTAGATTACACCAGCTAAGATTAGTGTTACCAACTTGGATTCTTTCAACAATGGGTGTCCACTGGTTATAGAAATTTTGAACCATATCATTTGTTTCATCAGAAGTAATAGTTGTACTGAGAGTAATGAAAGGTTTATCTTTATCACCACGTAATTCAACAAGTTTCTTGATATTGGAACATAAAACATCATATTTATCAGTATTCCTAAGAACACAGTATCTTTCTTTTGTTGTACCTTGCATGCTGAACATTATCCAATCAACCTCAGAATCAATAATATTATGCATATGTTTATCATTCAATAGTAAACCATTGGTTGTAATCATCAATGGAACATCTTGTTTCTTAGTATATTTTATGAAATCATTTATCTTAGGATGCAGGAAAGGTTCACCAGTTCCACAGAGCTGAGGATAAGAATTATATATCTTCATCTCATCAATAAGTTTTTTATATAAATCCATTGTCATATACCCTTTTTTTCTTCTCATTGATAACTGCGTGCAAAAAATACAACGAAGATTACAATGATTAGTTACTTCGATTTGCACCCAGAAAGGAAAAATAGGTGGTGGGAAATCTAAAGCTTTTTTAAATCGAATATTATTGAATATTTTATCAAAACTATTAACTCTCATTTTATTTCCTCACAATAACAATATCATCCGCATCGTACTTATCAACATCAATGTAAGTTCCTTTATGTTTATGATTACCGCGGCCAATATCAAGATAAAAATTCATCGCTCCTAAATAAACATCCATTCTTTACTAAATGCTTTCATGGTTTCACTTTTAATTTATCTTTCCTGTTGGAAATACTAACTCTTGGAAGTTATCCAAGTAATATTTTAACATCTTTTTATGTTCCTCTGGGAGTCTTAATCCAGGATCGTATGTAAGCACATGCTCTGGAACTTCCCATTCTCCTATCAAACCATCCTCAACACACATCTTATGTAATGAACAACCAATATAAGGAGAGAAAATAGCAAGACTTACACTATCTGGAGATGCCTTAATATTTAGATCAACAGTTTCTTTTATATGCTTTTCCGTTTCCCTAGGGAATCCAAGCATATTATTTGCTGTAGAACGAATACCTGCTTTCTTTAACAAAGAAAATGCTTTAATAACAGCATCGTTGCTGTAATGTTTATTAAGTATCTCCCTTCTGAATACTTCATTACCACATTCTATTCCTACACTAACCGTGGCACATCCAGCTTCTTTTATCCATTCCAATCGCTGTTCAGTTATAGTTTCTATACCTGTTTGTATCATAAATGGTAAACCAATTTTGTTACTCCATTCTTCAGAAAAAAGTTTCAAATCATGTTTATTCAAACTAAGGAAATTTTCATCGCAAAATGAGAATAATGTTAATCCGTAAGTATCTCTTAGTTCTGCAACTTCTTCTATAAACTTGTGTACAGGTTTACTTCTAAGACGTTTATTGCCATACAAAGAATTCATAACAGGATTAGCACAGAAACTACATTTGAATGGACAACCACGTGTAAGTTCTACATATCCTGTTTTCCAACTTTTACCTATAAACGGTCTCCATAAATGTTCTTCATCGAAAATAGAATAACAAGGTCTATTAATTTCATGTAAAGGTGATATTGCATTTTTGATAAAACCGTGATCTGATGTTTTAAACATTAAATTTGGTACATTGGATAAAAACTTTTTACTTTTATTATGATCTAAACCTGATGCCAATGTATTGAATGCCTTTTCACTCTCCCCAATCATTATACCATCGACATCTAGTGTAGATAAAACAAAGTCTGGTGCAACTGAAGGCATAACTCCACCAGCAACAACAAATGCATCTGTATATTTTTTAATATCATGTAATAGTTTCTTTGTGAAATGATAATTATCTTGCAGTAAAGTTATACCAATTAAATCTGGTTTGAATCTAGTAATTGTTTCATGAAAATCTTCTACTGGATCTGATGAAGAATGGCATCTATATAGATTAGACATAGTCACTTTCTTAACTATGCCTAATTCTTCTCTTTTTTCATTGTCAGTATCACCTTCGACATAAAAAGTGGTATCAAATAATGATGCATCATGTCCCGAATCAATTAATTCACTAGCAACACAAGATAATCCAAGGGGTATTCTACGAATCCCACTTGTATTTGGATAAACTAATAGTACTCTAGCCATTATAAAGTCCCTGTATAGATTTTCATTTTCTTTTAACTTTCTAATATTTATTTCTTTTTCATTTCGCTAATAATGCTTTTAATTCCTCAAAATTTTTAGGAAAAACTATTTTATTATTTGAACCTTTAACCATTTCATTTTTGTAATTCTTTTTAGTCGTTTCATCGTACCAGTCAACTAACTCTAATAGAGAAATTGTTCTAAGATGTGTTATGTGGGATGCTGGTATAGTTGCTGTGGAGCATATTGAAAGTACGTTCTTTTTAATGTTGTTAAAAAGCAATTCAGCAGGAATATATGTAGGAATCTCATCCCATCCTTTAATATTCTTATATAATGAAAAATACAAATCAGGATGTTTTTCTTTATCAGATGATAAATTAGGGTGCCTCTTAAAAGCAAAACTAATATTTAATCCAGACAATTTTTTATACAAATTTATCAAAGAATCAATATTCGCATAACCAATAAGTAAACCATCGTCAATAATTAGATTATCGTATTCTTTAAAACTACTTTTATGTTTTTTAATCACCTCTGAAATTAGTTCTTTAGATGAAATTTCTGGTGCATATTCATTAATATTATATTTTTTAAGAAATTTATCATCTACCCCCAAACGAGGGGAATTAAATGTATCATAATAAATCAAATCTAAACCTAAAGATAATTTAAATAAAATTCTCATTATACCTCCCCTAATATAAAATGGTTTTAATTTATAAGGTTTATATCTTTTTAGTTCTCTGTCAGTATTTTTATAAAAAATGGATCCTTTTTTTGAAAATTCTTTTGCCAGATAAAAAGAAACCAAATTTAATGCTTTACCCATTAAATAAAATTCATCATTTTCACGAAAATCAATTTCCTTCATCAATTTTTTTAATATTATTTTAAAAGTAAAAATTCTATAAATAGTTGAAGCAGTAAGTCTGATTTTTTTATAGCCAATATATGGAATATTTTCAGCTTCACAATACTTTGCTACATCGTTATTATCTGTGATGACCGTTATTTCTTTCCCTAAATATTTAAGATATAAAGCAAAAAGTAAAGATCGGTACGCTCCACATTGAATATAATTCATACGTTATTCTCCAATATACCATTTTTGCAATATTTTGTAATTTTCTTATATATAAATATCTACCTTTAGTCAGTTGTGGTGTAGGAAATTTTTTTTAATATTTCATCTGGGTATTTCTGAGCAAGATAAAAATCTTTCATGTGATTATATTTTTCATCTTTAAATATTACAACATTTTGAAGAAATCTATCATATAACCATTTAGGTGTCAGGTTATTTAATATCCTTGATTCCCAGATATTATTACAAATGCATTGAAATATCTTTGATTTTTTGTTCTCCCATTTTTTATTTTTAAGATATTTTTCAATACTATCTTCTAGTGGTTTCCATTTTTCTAAAAGATAATATCGATCTTTTTTCACTTTCTCAGAATCAACATTTTCAGCTCTTGCTATATTTATTTTTTCGTCTCTAACACGATAATGAATTATTCCTATCTTTTTAGAAAAAATTGTTGTATAGCCCAATTTCATGACAGAAAGAAAATTATCATCATCAACATAGTACGTTCTATATCTTTCATCAAAATAATTTATTTTTTTTAGAATTGAATGTCTAAAAATACAGATTTTAGCTAATAATATCCAATATTTTTTAACAGTTACTCCTGGTAAATTTCCAAATCGAGGTTCCTGTATTTTTGGAGCAACAAGACCAATGTTTTCTTCTTCATCCATCAAATTACAACAATCTATTAAGACTTCAGGAAATATTTTAAAATCATCATTTGCAGTAAAAACATAATCTCCATTAGCTTTTTTACAGCATTCATTTACAGCTTTTACTGCTCCTACTAATTTTCCTTGTTCAATTAATTTTACCGAATCTAAATTTCTTAAATATTCAAGTGTTCCATCTGTTGAGCCACCATCTGCAATAATAACTTCATAAGAATAATTTGCTTTTTTAAATCCTTTAAATATTGAATCTAAGCAACGTTGAAGATCAGGTAGTCTATTATATGTTGGAATGCAGATACTAATCATAGGGGAGACCTAATTGAACTTTTGTTTATAAATTTATTTAACCTTCTTAAAATAATTTTTTAAAGTATCACTAATATATTTCAAGTCGTCATCTGTTAGATATTGATGTATTCCAAAATGTAAACCATTATCTCCAATGTATTCTGCCCCTGGGAAATCGCCTTTTTTATAATTCATAAATTCAAATGCCCTATGTTGGGTTGGAAGACTTGAAAATAATGTTTTACATTGGATACTTTTTGATTCAAGATATTTATAGAATTTCGTGTAGTTGTACTTTGGATCTTTTAGAACTATTGGAAAAGCATGTGGGCATATTACCTCATAATCTTCCTCTTTACTAAAATAAGCATATTCATCTAAATTTTTAGTCATGTCTAAAAGTTTGTACATATTTTCTTTTCTTTTTTTGAAGGTTTCATCAAAATGTGTAATCCCTTCAATTCCAATTGCTGCAGTTAAATCATTCATTCTTAAATTAAGTCCAAAACGTTGAAAATCAAAATATATGGATCCAGTTGGTCTGCCATGTGTTTTTACTGATTTAACAACATCTGCAATTTTGTCATCATTGGTTACAACTATGCCTCCTTCGCCACAGACAACAACATGTGCAACATAGAAACTGAATGCACCCATATTTCCAATAGATCCAACGTATTTTCCTTTGTATTTTGCTCCATGAGCTTCACAACAATCCTCAATAATTTTTAACCCATGTTTATTTGCAATCTTCATTATATTATCCATCTTACACGGTTTTCCCATCAGATGAACAGGCATTATGGCTACTGTTTTACCAGTGATTTTTTCTTCAATTTTATCAGGATTTATGTTAAGTGTCTCTAATTCAATGTCTACAAATTTTGGTATGAAACCAACTGCAAGAACAGCATTAGCTGTTGCAACAAAAGTAGTTGCAGGAACAATTACTTCGTCACTTCGTTTCGCACCAAAGTCATATAAAGATGCAAGAGAAGCAATACAAGCATCTGTACCGGAACTAGTCGCAATAGCATGTTTATATCCAAATTTTTTAGCAAATTTATCTTCAAATTCTTTAACATTTTCTCCTTCAGTTACCCAGTTTTTTTCTAGTGCTTTTTTGATACGATTTTTTGAGATATCACCGATTTTTAAATCCCCGAAATTGATCCTCATAATTATTGATCGCTCCTAGTGTAGTAAATTATTTGGCTACCAAGATTTTCAAATCTAAAGGGAACATATAATAAATTCTTTAAACTATCTTTAATTTTTTTCTGATCACTCGGATTTACAAAAAATAAAATAAATCCCCCGCCTCCGGCACCTAGCAACTTCCCTCCTATAGCGCCAGCCTTAATTGCTTTATCATATATCTTATCAATCGTATCATTAGTTATTTTACTTGTAAGTTTTCTTTTAATCATCCATGTTTCGTGTAATAATCTTCCAAAATCATTTAAATCTGAACTACTTTCATTCAGGATATTAATTGCTTCGTCTACCATTTCAGCCATTCTTTTAAGTTCTTTTTCCCGTTCAGGAGTTTTTTTAATTTGCTCTTGTGCAATTTTTGAGGCGGTTCTTGAAAAACCTGTAAAAAACAGCATCATATGATCTTGTAACAATTTAAGTCTATTATTTTTTATAGTAACAGGATATATTTTAAATTCTTCATCGACATCGAACTCAATTTTGTTAAACCCACCAAAAGCAGCAGTTATTTGATCTTGTGAACCAACATTTTCTTTTATCATATTTTGTTCAACGTTTATAGCATCTAAGGCTAGTTGTCTTTTTGTTATCATTTTCCCTTGGAGCGCATGAAGAGCGTTTATTAAACCAACAGTAAAAGATGAACTTGTTCCAAGCCCAGCTCTTGCAGGTAGATCACCATCATGATGTAATTCAACGCCACGTTTTATTTTCATATATTTTAGAGTTTCTCTAACTGCAGGATGTTTTATCTCAGATATTTTTTTAGTATTTTCAACAACGGAGTATACAACACGATATTTATGTTCAAAAAATGGAGGGAGAAATCTACATGTTATGTAACAATATTTATTAATTGAAGTCGCTAAAATCGCGCCCTTGTGATGTTTATACCAAACAGGATAATCAGTTCCTCCACCAAAAAAAGAAATTCTAAAGGGGGTTCTACTTATTATCATAATTTTTCACCTTTTATAATCTTCCTTAATTCCACAGAGTTGTTTAGCTAATTTTTGTTTTTCATCCATTTTTACAGTTCGTGAAATCATTATTCTTTGAGCTTGTGGTGACCCAGCTCCATGCATAGATTCAGTTAAATAACTAACCGCTGCGGATCCAAGTGTAAGATTTTCAATAAACCTTATTACTTTTATCCTATTTTCGGTTGGTACATCGGATTTCCCTTTGAGGTATTTTTCAAGCCATTTGCCAACAACTTTATCTTTATAATCTTTTTCAGATGGCATTGTTACAAAAAGTCCACCGGCTATATCTTGAGCTAATCTTGAAATTTCATATGGAAAACGGGTCACATTCTGTTTATGAACATTAGCAAGTAAAGTATCAACACTATATGTTCCACTTGGTTCTTTTTTCCCTTCAACTGCACATGCTATACATCCACAATAAAGTGTTTCATTGAGATGATTCATCTCAATTATTTTATCCTTGATATGCGAAGATTTTTCAATTCCATTATACTCCGCAATTGTTTGAGATGCACCAATCAATACATCTCCAACACCAACCTTGCACGCATAGCTTTGTCTATGATATGAGGCGAATTTTTCTACCAGTTCACCTACAAATTCATATTCTTTATACATGAAGACACGTTCCCAAGGAACAAAAACCTCATCAAAAATAATCAATGCTTCATGACTGCCATAATATTGGTTTCCAACATCAATTGACCCTTCTTCAGATTTTCTAGTATCACAAGATTGCCGACCAATAACAAAATTAATACCTTTCGTATCACTTGGTAAACTGAAAGATACTGCGTAATTCATATCTTCTTTTTTCATGGATATGGCAGGCATAACAAGTATTTCATGTGAATTTACAGCACCGGTCTGATGGGCTTTAGCACCTTTTACTATAATACCATCCTTTTTTTCTTCTACAACATGCAGAAATAGATCAGGATCTTTTTGTTCGTGAGGTGAAAGACTTCTGTCACCTTTTGTATCTGTCATTGCACCATCACAAACTAGATCATTTTCTTGAACATATTTAAGGAATTTTAGGAATCTTTTGTAGTAATTTGTTTTATATTTTTCATCGATATTAAAAGTTACAATAGATAAAGCGTTAAGTGCATCCATTCCAACGCATCGCTGAAAACAGCAACCAGTATAACGCCCAAGTAATCTACCCATTTTACTTTTTTTTATAAGGTCATCGATGCTTTGATTGATATGTGTAAACCGGTTAATTTTTTTACCAGTGATGTGAGAAATTGCGCACAGGATATCTTCATATTCTGATTTTTGAGCTAATTCATAAGTCTTAGCTACAGCTTTCATAGAAGGTTTTATTATTGGATTATCTACAACGTTTTCAATCTGTTTACCAAACATGTAAACAATAAGATTAAGTTTCCTTAGACTTTTTTCATATTGTTCCGGTGTCATTAATACCACTGTGCATACCTCCCTTAATTAGTTATTTTGATTATACATTAATTTTATTAATGCGCATCTTTTGCTGTTTTTCAATTAATTCGTTGCATCTTTTTCTAAAAGCACGAAGGTCTTCGAGTTCAAGTTTGTAAGGTTTGATGAAAATACGCTCATAATTTGTTATATACAACTCATTTGATTTATATAATTTTTTAGGATCAAGATCAATAAGAAGATTATCACGTAATGCTTGTTCATAAACTCTTGTGCCAGGGAACGGAATGACATTATGTAAATAAATACGGTCGACAACGATTTTCTTAATCATATCATATGTCTCTTCTAATGTTTCATGAGTCTCCTCGGGCATACCTATGATAAAAAAAGCTTTTACATACAATTGTTTATATTTTTTTACTAAATCGACTATTTCATATATTTTTTCTGTTGAGAGGTTTTTGCCCATTACTTTATTTCGTATATATTCTGATCCACTTTCTATTGCTAGATAAACTCTAACCATTCCAGCTGATACAAGTGCATCAATTACTTCTTGATTTAAAGTATTTATACTAATACCATTTGGTGTTTCAAATTGAATATCAAGCTCTCGATTTATGATCTCTTTGCAGATCTCAATTGTTCTCTTTCTGTTAAGAGTAAAATTATCATCCATAAATGAAAAATGCCTATGATTATATTTATTGTATAAATATTCTATTTCATCAACAACATTTTTTGGAGATCTTGGCCGCCAATGTGGTCCCATAACCATAAACATAGAACAGAAATTACAATGATTTGGGCAACTCCTACTTGAGATAATAGGTAATGAAGTGTTAATGGGAAGATGTTTCGGATTCCACCAATTTGATGTATCTTCATAATAATCTTCTATATTTATTAGATCATATGAAGGTAATGGAATAGAATCAAGATCTTCAATAAATCGGGTTTTAGGGTTTAAAAAAACCTTCCCTTTTTTTCTGTAAGCAAAACCATCTATTTCAGAAAAATCATAACTTTTATCTTTAATTGCGTTTACCATTCGTATAAATGATTCTTCCCCCTCACCAAGAACAATCCAGTCGATCGCAAGGCATTCTTCTAATATTTTTTTAGCATAAATTGTTGGATGAATTCCTCCTATTACTATTGGAATTTTATTGTAATTCTTTTTTAATAAATTTGAAAAATGTAATACATCTAGGAAATTCCCAGAAAATAAACAGCCTATGCCAATTAGATCAGGTTTAAATTCATTTACTGTTTTGATAAGCGTTTTTTCATAGAAAATAATTGGATTTTTAGGTTCCAATGGTTTTAACGCTTTCATATCTAATATACTAACTTCGTCACCATTCTTTTGTAAAACTGCACCTAAATAAAGAAGACTTGATGGAACATAAAATTCTCGGTTATAATACATTAAGGGAACTGGTGGATTTACTAGCAATACTCTCATTATTATTCTCCATTATGCTAATCTAACATTCTAGTTCAAGATCTGATAATTTAGCAGAAGTCGTCGGACCATAACCATGATCATTGATTTTATCCTGCAATTCAAGATAGTTATGAATAATTTCTTCATTTGTTAAGCTTTTACCCCAGGGTGCATCTCTTTCGTATTCAAATGAAAGTGTAGGTATTTCTTTTTCATATCTCCCAAACATATGCATTGTTTTTGTCCAGTCTGTTTCAATTCTTTTAATTCCAAATTTTTTTGGATTATCAAAAACTTCTGTTCCTGGTCTGACAGTAAATAATGATAAAATAACGAGATCCGGATCAGTTTCTTTAATAAAATTCCATGTTTTATTTTTAATATCTGGAGGTTCTCCTGGGAGTCCTATAATCATATATACTCTTGTTTCAATATCATTTTTTTTCAGATAAGAAATGGTTCTTTTTGCTTGTTCTATATCTAATTTTTTATTTATCTTATCTAATGCTCTTTGTGAAGCACTTTCAACTCCAAGGCCTAGAGCTAAACATCCAGACTCTCTTGCAAGTTTAGCAATTTCAGGAGTTATTCCATCTGCTCTGCATTGGCCTCTCCATACAATTTTTGTTCTTTTTATTGCTTCTAACTGAAGGGTTGCAATTTTGGGAACTGGAGGTATACCTATTTCGTCAAGTAGACTTATTACTCGAACATCATATTCTTTTTTTAGGTACTCGATTTCCTCTTCAATAAATTTAGGTTTTTTAAATCTAATTTTTGGATTATATTTCTTTATTTTTGGCATTGCACAAAAAGCACAATTACTTGGGCATCCTCTACTGAAAATAACTGTTGTGCCTAGTAACTCATCGTATTCAGATTTATCTTTTACATTCATCATATTTTTTCTTGCAACAGTAGCGTGTGGTAAAAAATGTCTCTTTGGAAAAGGATAATCATTGATTTCTATTGGACCTTGTTGTTCATATATCTTCTTTAGGTTTGATTTCTCTAAATCATTTATAGCTTGAAGTATTGACTCTTCTCCATCCCCCAATACTATAGAATCGAATATTTCTAAAGATTCTTCTTGAAATTCATTTACATGAGGCCCACCAGCAATATGTTTAGCATTAGGGTATCTTTCTCTTAATCCTTTGACTATAGCTGCCTGCTCGTTGTGATCAAGAGTATAAACAGAATGAAGATATACATCACATTCTGGTATGTGATATAAAGCAAATTTCTTCTTTATTCCCCTTAAATCAATTAACATGGGAGTTACTTTCTCTCTTAATTTATGTTCAATTACTGTTAATATTTGTAAATGAGTATGAGGGTCTCCTCTGAAAGGATTATATAAGTATTCACTGCTGGGGAAAATAAATCCAATTCGCATCCTAACTCTCCTTAACTATTTGCCAAAGTAATTATTAAACCAATTAATTGTTTTTTTAACTCCCTCGTCAAGAGATATTTTTGGTTCCCAATCTAATCCCTTTTTAGCTTTTGATATATCAAGACATAGTTTTGTCTTAATGCTTGGTTTTGATAAGTCATATTCTATTTTTAATTTTTTATCTGAAATATCAACAATTTTTTTTACTAAATTACTAACTGAAATAGTTTTACCAAGTCCCACATTATATAAATCAAATTTATTCTTTTGTTTTTTAATTGCGATATCAATAAAATCAACAAGATCAGAAACATAAAGTAAATCTCTCTCTTCTTTACCAGCGCCCCAAACTACGATTTTTCCATCATTTTTTGCATTCATTACTTTGGTGATTGTTGCCCCGAAAACATGAGATTTTTCCAGATCATATTTGTCATATGGCCCATATATATTTGAATGGCGAATAACTGTAAATTTTGTCTTACCAATTCTTGAATAAAACTCACACATTTTTTCATTATAAATTTTTGTCCAAGCACCCCCAAAATATTTTGGATAAATTTCTTCATCAGCATTAAAATCACTTTCTTTAACTGGTTTATCACCAGATTTATACATTATCGTGCAACTTAAAAAAACAACATGTGGGATTTCATGTTCAAATGCCGCTCTAAATAATAGTGCGTTCATAACAGCATTATCTGTTACATGGATGTATGGTTTAGAAACAATATCCTTTGCACCTGAAGTAGTCGCCGCTGACTGAATAATGATATCCTTATCTTTGATGATTTTTATAATATCTGAATTTTTTGTTAGATCAGCTTTTAAAAATTTAATATTCGGATTATCATATGGTTTTGATTTGAAAAATGTTCCATAGACGTCATAATCAGGTTTTGTTGCAAAATATTCAGCTAGATTTCTCCCAATAAAACCTGTTGCTCCACATATTAACAATTTTTTATTCATTCTCTTTTCACATCCTTTGGGCGGTTATCCAGAATTAAATCATCATCATTTGGTGACTGGCAATAATCAAAAATCTTATTTGCGACAAACTCAACAGTCATACCATATGTATATTCAGGTTTTGTTTTTGTTCGACCAGGATATACCCCAATAATTCTAATGTTATTTTCTTTTGCTTCTTTCCTTAAAACATTAGTGAAACCTCTTAACCCCCATTTACTAGCACAGTATATTGTTCGCAAGTAATGGCTTTCTAAACCAGATAAAGAATTAATATTAACAATTGTCCCAGCTTTTTTTTCTAAAAAAAACCGATAGATCCTGTGAGTTAGTTTTATAGGTGCTATAAGATTTGTATTAATTATATCATCAACTTGCTCATCATTTATTTTATGTAATGGCAGATAAGGGCAGGGCAAACCTGCGTTATTAATTAATATAGAAATATCCTGTTTTCTTGCTATATCTGATAAGTTATCCAAATTTTTTTTTGAGGTAATATCACCAACAACAACATGACAAGATACATTATTTTTTTCAATTTCTTGTTTAACAACACCCAGCTTTTTTTTGTCTCTGCCGTGTATTATTACATTATAACCATTTTTTGAAAAAACTAGAGCCAAGCCTTCGCCAATTCCTTTACTTGACCCTGTAATCATAACAGTCTTATTTTGTGTCTCCATTATTTCACCAATTAATCATATTTTTAAACTTTTATTGTTTAAAAACATTATAGCGTTTATCAGCTATATTCTTATTTTTTTTGTACCATTCCATAGTTTCTTTTGCACCGTCTTCAATTGAGATACTTGGTTCAAATCCTAGTTTTTTAGCTTTAGTGATATCCATAACCCTTTTTTTGTCACCAGATGGTTTAGAAGTATCCCAGATGACTTTTGGTTTTTTATCTAAATTATTAATAATTATGTCAACAATTTCTTTGATACTCACCCCTTTACCACTTCCAAGATTAATTGCTTGTCCTAATCCTTTCTCCATAGCAACTAGCATTCCACATGCAACATCTTTTGCATGGATAAAATCCCGTATAGGAGTTCCATCACCCCATACAACAAAAGGATCTTCACCATTGACCGCACGCCTTATGAGAGACGGAATTACCATAGCATTATCTGGATCAAAATTATCATACGGTCCATAAACATTTGATGGTCTGACTATCGCAACTCTATCCCACCCATGCTCCACTTGGTATGCCTCTGCTTGAAGCTCCCCCATTCGTTTAGCCCACCCACCATACCAATCATTTTTCGAGGGAAATGTTTCCCACACTGAATCTTCATAAAACACCTCTGCGGGGGCATATACTCCAATTGTGCTAGTAAATAAGTACCGGTTTACATTATTTTGAAAAGCAGCTTCCATCATATTAGTATTAAATCTAAGAAAAGAAACAAAAATTGTTGCAGCTCTTTTTGTGACTAAACCTGGTCCTCCTTTTATACCAGCAAGATGAAAAACATAATCTATATCCTTACAAACTTTCATACAATTTGAAAAATCCATTAGATCAACACGATGATATTCTGCTTCAATGTGCGCTCTACTAGGATCATCGAGAGATGCGATTTTTACATTCGCACCTTTTTTAATCAGCAGATCAACCAATTGACGGCCGATCATACCAGTTCCGCCGGTAACTAAAACATTTTTCCCCCTATATATAAAATCAATCCTCCTTTACGATCTTATTTTCTAATAAATCTCTAGCTACTTCAGCGATTCTTTCTGGAGATGGTGTAATATTCTCCAAATCTTTACATACACAAACTGAATGATTCTTTAAACCAAGACCTTTAACTGGTTTACCTGTTTCATACATAAGATTATAAGCTATTACTTGAGAAGCACCAGCCATTTCGAAACCGGAGTCTACCACGAGCCCTACTTTACTATTTTTCAAAGGATTTATTAATCGGCGTGTTAACTCAAATGGTTTAAGCCACATAACATGAACAATGTTACATTTTATTCCTTCTTTTTCTAATAATTCACCAGCTTTAACAATATTAAATCTAGCAGCAGAGATACCATAGATTGTTATATCGGCATCTTTTACAATTTTATCTGGCATTTCTTTGTCATTTGTAAAACTAATACGATGTTCACTGACTATCATCGGATCATCATTTTTCATAAAAACATCCCATGTTTCTTCATACTCCTTTGGGGTCATGGGGGAGCAAACCCTTAAGCCAGGCATATGAATAAAAATACCATGAAGAACACCAGCATGCACTGGTCCTGTTCCATGCCCCTCTTGAGCAAGGGCTCTAACAAAAATAGGTGTTCCAACACCAAAAATATCTTTTGTTTTTGCTGCGTAATTAACAAGTGGACTAGAATTAAGCCATAAAAAATCTTGGAATCTAATTACAAAAATTGGTCTTCTACCAACAACAGCTGTTCCCACCGCGATTCCAGAGCCAGCAACATCTGCCATTGGTAATTCTATAATACCCTCACAATCTGGAACAGTGTTATTAACCCACCCTACAGAAGTAATTGCTTGACCTAACAGTAGTCCATTGCCTTCTGTCAGATGTTTTCTTGTAATTTCCTTTATAGTTTCTGCAACGGTTCTTCCCAAAGTTTCTTCATCTCCTCTTTTGCTTCATTTTCAATTTTTTCAGCATCCTTTGAAAAGCCAATTTTATTTAACTCTTTTTTAACAAGATTGAATCTATCCCATTCTGGTTTTCCATCAATGCCAGTCCCTGCATGCCAACGATGCCTGCACGTATGAATATTTAAATAAGCTGGTAGTTTTTTAAGCAAATTTTTTGTATGATAAGCAATTAGCCATGGGTCATCGGTTATATCATAAGAGGGTATGCCCATTGCTGCAGTACAATCAGTTACTTTCCAACAACGTCTAATTTTAACAGGTGTCAGGATCGACAGATCATTATCTTCACAAACGAAAAGAACTGGTAGTCTATGGGTTATTGCAAAACCCATTGATGCAAGAGCATAGTCCTCTTCTGCTGCAGCATCCCCAAAAATAGCTAATGATATTTTATCAGGTTTGCCGATAGCTGCTCCAACAGCAATCGGTATATTCTCTCCGATTAAACCATGATGGCCTATCATACCAATATCTGGCTCCTGAATGGAGGGCGAACCACCGCGCCCAAAAGAACAACCTGTTTCACGATGTAATAATTCATCTCGTAATTTAACAGGATCGCCACCAAATGCTAAATAAACTGAATGAGCTCTATGTTGTGCAAAAATTAGACAATCAGGGATTACAGTTGAAATCGCAGCAGATATTGACTCTTGGCCAATTGAGAGATAAATAGGGCAATCAATGAGCCCTGCATCATATGCTTCAATTACTTTATACTCAAAATATCTGATTCTGCACATTCGTCGAAATATTTCTAAGGAATGCTTCTTACTGAATTTTTTTGAAATGTTGGGCATTAATCCTAATTTTGTAAAATCCATTTATAACTCACTTTTTGTTTGAACTCTTAATTTGAAGATTTTGTTACCCCAAGTTCAGTAAGCCATTGTGTTGTTGATTCATAAGATATTCTATTTGTTGAATATTCTGCATCCAGTGCATTTAAAATCGGAATAACAGCTTCTTTTACACTTATCGACTCAGCATTATGTTCATCTCTTGGTTTCTTTGGCCATTTCGAAGTGAAGGATGTATTGATAGATCCAGGTGCTACTAGAGTAAATACTAATCTATATTGGGCAAATTCCCTTTGAAGCCCTTCAACTAATTTTTCGATTGATCCTTTTGCCGCCGCATAAACTACCAAGTTAGGTAAAGCTCTTTCAGCTGAACGAGAAGACATCATAACGATATGTCCTCGCTTTACGCTATCTTTATCCATTTTATTTTTCTTCATCCGCGGTAGGAGTTCCTTAAGCATGAAAATTGGCGCCTTTGCATTTGTATCGAATATTTTTTCGATATCAGAACAGGTGATTTTTTCAAAAGGTTCGATAACGTGGCTTCCTCCAGCACAATTTATGAAAATATCGATCTGGTCGTTATCTTTTTCATAAATTTGTTGAATAAGTTCTCCCATCTTTTTCTTGTCACAAATATCTATTGAATAGGTTTTAATTTCGGCTTTCGAACCTTTTAGTTCTTCCTCTAAAGCTTTTAATTTTTCTGCTAAAATAGCGACTCCTGTTATCTTTCTACATTTATTCGCTAAATTTCTCGTGATTTCTCTGCCAATCCCATCTGAAATACCTGTAATTAGAGCATGTTTTCCAAGCGTCCATTCTGTATTTTTACTCATTTATTTTTTTCTCCTGTGTATTTATTTAAACAATTTTTTATCCTATTTAACCCCTCTTTTAGTTGCTCCATATCTGCAGTTAATGCAACCCTAACATATTTATCGGATGATGGACCAAATGTAATACCTGGAGCAACTGCTACCTTTTCTTCTTCCAGTAACATATCTGCAAATTCATTAGATGAAAGGCCTGACTTGTCAATATTTATTAATATATAAAATGCGCCCTCCGGGACGTATCTTACATCGTCGCCAAGAATCTCTAGAGAAACATCTAATTTTGATTTAAATTTATTTTTCAAATCAATTATTACATCTTCACAATTTTTAATAGCTTGAATTGCTGCCATCTGCGAGGTTGAGGGTGCCGAAGATATGTATAACTCCTGTGCTTTTATGATGCCGGTACAAAAAGATTTGTTTCTACTAACGATATAACCTACTCTTAGTCCCGTAATGTTATAACTTTTAGAAAAACTATAAATCCCTACTACATTGTCAATTCCTGTGAATATCAATGGGCTAATATGTTTTCCATTGAAAACGAAAGATTCATAGACTTCGTCGGATAAAAGCCATATATTGTTTTTTGAAGTATAGTCAACTAAATCTTTAATTTGTTTTTCTTTTAAAACAGCCCCGGTAGGATTAGAAGGAGAATTTATTATGATCATTTTTGTTTTTTTAGTAGTCAGTCTTTTTATTTCATCAATGTTTGTTTGAAAATTATTTTCTTCTTTTAAATTATAAAATTTTGGAATGCCGCCATAATGACTGACAACAGAGGGGAAGTTTGGGTATCCTGGATCTGGAACCAATACTTCCTCTCCGTGGTTTATTATTGTACCTATTGCAATGGCGACACCGTATGTAGCCCCTGGTGTTACAAAGATATTTTCTTCGCTAACTAGAATATTATTTTTTGCCAGTTTTTCTTTTATTGTTTTTCTTAATTCTAAAAAACCAGCATTTTGCGTATATTTTGTAAATCCACTTAATGCTGCATCCGACACAAATTTACATATTTTTTTAGATGTTGGTTCATGCGGCTGACCCACTTCAAGATGAATTATCTCTTTTTGTTTCGGGTCAAGTTCAATTGCTTTATCCATGATTCTTCTGATGCCAGAACGAGGTATTTTATCGATAGTAAAATTAATATGTTTCCCCATTTGTCCTCCATCTACAAACATATAATAAATTTTCCAACAATTTTGTCTAGTATCAATTTAATTTAAAATATATTATCTCTTTTTGTAATATTCCCTCCAGTAATCCAAAATATCCTTCAAAGTTTTATCAAATTTTATTTCTGGTTTCCAACCTGTCTGTTTATAGAATTTTTCTGTTGAAGGTATCTGCAAAGTAACATCCGAAGGTCTAAGGCGCTCAGAGTCGACTTCTATTTTAACATTTTTCACTTTTGACATTTTTAGAAGTTTATCAAGCATCTCTCCGATTTTCATTGTTTCTACACCACCAATGTTATAAACTTCTCCAGCTGGGCATTTGGTTACTAGTAGCCAATATGCTTTAACTGCGTCTCTTACATCTGTAAATGTTCGTATACTTTCCAAATTTCCCACTTTTATAATTGGTGGCTGTAATCCCATTTCTATTGAAGCAATTTGCTTTGCAAAATTTGATGTAGCAAAAACCGATCCTCTCCTGGGGCCGGTATGCGTAAACATTCTAGTTCTTATCGTTTTAATTTTCCAGGAATTCCAGTATTGCTGAGCTAACATATCCTCTGCTACTTTGCTTACAGCATATGGAGATGCTGGTCGAAATTGGTTTGTCTCTTTTATCGGTGTTTCGCCTTCTTGAACTTGCCCGTAGACTTCAGACGAGCTACATATATGAATAATGGGATCGTAATTTGAGGATAGTTTTAACTCTTTGACTGCTTCAAGTAAATTACATGTGCCTATAACATTTGTTTCTAGTGTTGCAATGGGAGCTTTATAACTATAAGGAACATAGGATTGTGCTGCAAGGTGAAATATTGCATCAGGCTTTTCCTTGTAAAGTATTGCTTTTATAGATGGCAGGTCTTCTAAATCGCCATACAAAATAGTTATCTTATCAAGAATATGGTTGATATTATCTAATGGAGAGCGCCATCTGGCCAAACCTAAAATCTTAACTTTTGGATGGTTTACAAGTATATAATCAGCAAGATGACTACCTACGAAACCTGTGATTCCTGTTATGAACACCTTATTTATCTTTCCCTCTTCTTTCATAATTTTCCTTTTGTTCGTATTATCTGTGTTTTTAAATACCATTCGTAAGTCTTTTTAATTCCTTCAAATAAGGATGTAAACTTAAAATCTCCTATTATTCCAAGCAATTTTTCGATAGAAATATCCTTTCTATATTGCCCATCGGGTGATTTGTTATCAAATGCAATCTTGATATCGTTTGCATTCATTGCCTTTAGTGCAATTTCTGCAATTTCTTTTATAGATGGATTTTCATTTTTTGGAGCAATATTAACAGGTCCTTCCCAGTCGTATTTTTCTGTTAACATAACAAGTATTTTTGCTAAATCTTCAGAAAATAAATATTGTCTTAATGGTTTACCTGTACCAAGTAGCTGTATTGTTTTGCCATTGTTTATTTTTGTCTCGTGAATTTTTCTAATAAGTGCCGCCACAAAGTGACCATGTTTTTTATCAAAGTTGTCATATGGCCCATATAAATTACAAGGAATCACACTTAAAAAATTACAACCATATTGCTTTCTACAGGATTCTATCTGAACTCCTAAAACGCGTTTTGAATGTGCGTAAGCAAAATTTGTTGACTGTGGTGGGCCATCATAGAAGTATTCTTCTTTCATCGGATAGCTTTTTGCTATATCTGGATAGGAACAATTACTGAGAACCCCGATTAATTTTTCCACGTTATATTTATAAGCATAATGAACAACAAAAGTGTTCATCAAAACATTTTGATATAAAAGATCAGCGGGATAATTGATGTTTTTGGTAATTCCCCCTACATTTGCAGCCAGATGGATGACCTTTGTGGGTTTGTACTTCTCAAACATTGCTTTAACTTCTTTTTCTTTGGTTAAATCGTAATCATTTGAGCCAACATAAATTGCGTCAGGATATATCTTTTGCAAGGCATGACCTACCAACCCAGTTCCGCCTGTTACTAAAAGCCCTATGTAATTCACCCCTTTTGCTTCTCGACCAATAATAAAACCAAGTTATTAAATATCTTGGTTGATAAAACTGATCAGATCCTATCTATTATCCATCTAGCCCCGGTATAAAAATCATCACAAACAAAATCAGGTTTAATCTTAGATTCCTTCATTTCCTTTTTAACTACGTCTTTTCTCTCTGGTACCAAAATAGTTTTTAAACCCATTCTATGCCCTGCTTCTACATCTATCGTCATGTCTCCGATTATAAACGAACGTGAAGTATCTATATCAAAATCCTTTACGGCTTTTTTAAACAGACCGGTATTTGGTTTTCTGCAATCGCAATTATCGTCTGGATGGTGCGGGCAATAGTATATTGCGTCTAGTGTAGCGCCTTTTTTCAACAATTCTTTTTTCATTCTTTCATGAATTTTTTCTAAAGTTTTCTCTGAAAAATATCCCCTTGCGATACCTGATTGATTTGTAATAACAATTATTTTAAAACCATTGTCTTTTAAAAGTTTGATTCCTTCAGCAACACCTATATACATTTGAAATCCATCTGGATTATCAAGATATTCGACGTTAACGTTTATCGTGCCATCTCTATCTATAAAGACGGCTTTATTTCTCATGTTTACTCTCCAAATAGTGTCTTTTCTACAAGATCACAGATTATGTGTCCGACAAGTATATGAGATTCTTGTATTCTAGGTGTGGATTTGGATGGTATATCAACCAAATAATCAACATGCTCCTTTATGTCATCAACATACTGCCCTGTGAAAGCGACATTTATCGTTCCTTTTTTCCTGCCAAGTTTTAGGGCTTTGATCACATTTGCTGATTTTCCACTCGTTGTTATTCCTACCAAAACATCCCCTTTTTCGGCAAAGGCTTCGATTTGTCTTTCAAATACAACCTCGTAACTATAATCGTTCGGAATCGCTGTTAATATCGAGGTATTGGCAGTTAAAGCAATGGATGGAAGTGCCTTTCGCTCCATACAAAATTTGCTTACAAGTTCGCACGATAAATGTTGTGAGTCTGCTGCGCTTCCACCGTTTCCAAACCAGATCACCTTTTTTTTACTCCTATAAGCATCTATTATTTTGTTGGCTATATCATTGATAATATCAACATTTTTTGTGATAATTCTATTCTTTAATGATGCGCTTTCTTCTATTTGTTTTTTGATTTCTTCTTTGAAATTGTTTGCCATGTATAATCACTTTCTCTCTTTCATAAAATATATTTTTCCTAATAAAGTTATGTCAATAGATTTTCTATATCAAAAAAATCTATAATCGTTGGGACATATTTAGGGAAAAAACCTTCATTTGCTTGTGTAATTCTACCTAAAAAAGGAATTTTTGTTTCCCCGGCGTCTCTCATATCAGACAAACTATCCCCAATGTATAGGACTTTTTTTGGATTGTAATTATTCTCAGCAATTATCTGCCTGAAATGTTCTGGTTTTGTAATTGGTGTTCCGTAAACACCTTTGAAATATTTTTTCATCTTTCTTTTTTTAACGATCAATTCCAGTTCCTTTTGAGGCGTCCCAGAAATGATGTATAAATCAATCTTTTTATGATATTTTTCAAGAAATTCTTTAGCACCTTTTACCCAATCAGATTCGATTACTTTTTTTACAACAAGATCTGAAAATTTTTGTGCAATTTCATTTACTTCTTTTTCAGATATCTGCCTTTTCAAGAATTCCTCATAATAATATCTTATTTTTTTGTATCTTGAAATGCCACCGTTCTCTATATGGTGTTTTACTACTTTTTTTACAATCTCTTCCCCATATGGTTGAAATAGTTGAGCAAAAGCTTCAGTCTTAACATCCATACATTCTGCTAGGACACCATCAAAATCAAAAAAAATAGCTTGCAAAGAATCAATAGAAATGCCAATTCCATTCATATTCTATTCCGTTTATCTTAGATAACATTCAGTTCTTTTAATCCGCTTATCAATTTGTTAGACGCTTCTATCTCCATTTCCAATCTCGTCTCATTTGTCGCTGTTCCTATGTGCGGTGTTAAAATTACATTATCTAGTTCAATCAATTTCCCTTTGTAAGGCTCCTCTTCAAAAGCATCAATTGCAGCTCCAGCAATTTTTCCTTCTTTTAAGGCAGTATATACTACTTTTTCATCGATTAGATTTCCACGTGCTGTATTAATTAAAATAGAGTTCTTCTTCATCTTAGATATTTCTTTCTCTCCAATTGTCCCACTTGTTTGTTCAGTGGATGGAAGATGTAAGGTTACAATGTCGCTTTTTACCAGTAGTTCATCTAAAGAAACTAAATTGATTTTATATTTTGAAATAAAGCTCTTATCAGGTTTTATATCACAAGCAAATAGTTTGACATTAAAAGGTTTTAAGAGTTCAACCAGTTTTTTTCCAATTCTACCAAGACCAACAATTCCAACACTTTTTTCGGTTAGAAGACTACCCATCTCTACTTTCCAGTTTCCGTTTCTGATGTTTCTATCAAGTTTACTGATTTTCTTTAACAGGTTTAGCATCAAAGAAAGGGTCAGCTCGGCTACAGCTATTGCAGGTGTGTCAGGCGTGTTATAAACTAAAACCCCTTTTTGTTTGGCGGCTTCTAAATCTATGTTGTCTAGCCCAACTCCATACCTGGAAATCACCTTAAGTGAGTTTGCACAATTAATAACCTTTTTTGTTATATCTTCAGTTCCAGCTATGATGCCTACTACGTCATCATCTATAAATTTCAAAATTTCTTCTTCGCTGAGTTTTTTGCCGTAAGGATTTAAGATAGGTTCAAGTCCAGCCTTTTTTAAAATATCTACAGCATCTGAATTGACTTTTCCAAAAGATCGGCTTGAGATTAGTACTTTCATTTTATCTTTTGACATAATTCATCTTTTAAGTGTAACTTCTTTACCATTGTAAAGTTTCATTAATTCATCGTTTTCCATCAATTTACTAACGTATTCTAGATCTTCCAAAGTATCTACGGTATCTGTTGCATAGTCGGTTAGTACTGCTTTTACTTTGTAGCCATGCTCAAGATATCTTATATCATCAATTGATTCAACAGTTTCAAGAGGTGTCATTTCTATTGAATTCATCTTTTCAAAGAAATCCCTCCTGAAAGATGTTAGTGCCACATGCCTATACATTGGTATTTTTTCTGCGTCTGAGCATTTCTTTCTAGATGGAATTGGTTCGCGTGAAAAATACAAGACAAAACTATTCAGATCAACGACCATTTTTATTTTATTGGGATTGTCGTGGTCTTCGATTCTTTTGATTCTGTCCATCATAGTTGCACACTGGATTGATTTATCGTCTATCAGTGGTTGAACGACGTCTTGGACCTGCTGTGGGAATACCATTGGTTGATCGCCTTGTATACAAATTACAATGTCGTATCTTATTCCAACTTGTTTTTCCACTTTTAACAACGCTTCGAGGACTCTATCATTGCACATTTTATGTTTATGCGATGTCATTATAGGCTTTCCACCGATTGATTTAACGTAATCAAAAACCTCCTCGTCTGGAGTGGCAACATACAACGCATCGAGTCTTTTGCACATTTTTGATCTGTACCAGCAATGTCCCACCATGGGAGTTCCATGTATCTTTGCCATTGGTTTTCCGGGAAATCTTGAAGATTTCATACGCGCAGGTATTATTCCGATAATTTTGTCCATAAATTTCACCTATTTTTTCTTCTTTGGTTTAGATTCTTTAGTAGTTGTTTCAAGAAAAACCCCATCAATTTCTTTATATTTTTTAACTTCTTTGTAAACGTCACGTATGCATTGAAGTAATCCCTGGCCTAAATCAAGATAATAATTACTTATGTATTTTTTAGCGATTTTTGGGTGGAACGTATAAGGCGTAACTTCGTAGTGGAGTGGCGACTCCTTTGGTTCGTATTCGATTTTTATTTTGTTCCCCATTATCTCTTTGATCATTATCAAGAGATCCTTGCGCCTCATGGAATGTTGCCCGGTGAAAATGACGTATTGGTTTTCGAATTCTTTTGATAATATTTCTACGCTGTATCTTGCTGCGTCGTCTACATGTATATATTCTCTGAGGTCGTTTCCTTCCCCAAAACTAACGATTTTTCCCTCGGTTATTGCTTGTTTTAATATTTTATAAATGTAGTTATTTTCACTTGCTCTCGGGCCGTATAATGAGCCGTATCTCAAAACCGTAAACGATATGCCATACTGTTCGTTGTAATTTTCGAGGATAAGTTCGCATGCCTGTTTGCTGCTCCTGTAGAATGATCCTGCTTTGCCATATACATAAAGTGTGCTGGCAAAAACAAACCTTTTAATCTTATTTTTCCTGCATCCCTCAAGAAGTATGGTGTTTCCCAGGATATTATTTTTTACTGCCTCAAGGGGTTTTTTATGTGCTTCTTCTATATCTGCCATTCCTGCAAAGTTGTATACGTAGTCACATCCTTTTATTGCTCTTGCAACCTTTTTTTCATCGAGTATATTCCCAAGTATCATTTTTTGATTTTTTTGCAGATAGGGTGACTTCTCTAAGTCGTATATTACAACACTATGGCCCGCATTTGTAAGAGCATCCGCAACATGACTTCCCAAAAACCCGGATCCACCAAAAACTATAACTTTTGTAATGTTAATCAACTCCTACGTTATATTTTTGAATCTTTTACTGATAGCGTTTATATTATTTCTACATAGCGTTCCCAAAAATAAAGTGTCTAGGCTTATTGCCACAAATCTATACCCCAGATCAATTATTCTTTCAACTTCTTTTGCATCTGGTGGAATTACATGGAATCCTGCCGTCTTTTTTGTTTCTTTTGCAATCTTCATAATTTGTTCTAGTTCTTTTTTGAATCTAGGGTTTTCAAAATCTCCAGGTATTCCTAAAGAACCAGAGATATCATATGGCCCAACAATAAAGCCATCAACACCGTCGGTTGTAAGAATTTCCTTTAGATTTTTTACTGCATCTATATGCTCAATTTGTACAATTACTACGCTATCTTCTTCTAACCAATTTTTGTATCCCTCGAAATCAAATCCATATTTCTGCGCCCTAGCTAGACCAACTCCTCTAGAGCCTTTTGGTGGATACTTTACAGCCTTAACAGCATTTTCTGCATCTTTTCTGGAATTTACCATTGGTACAATGACGCCGTGGGATCCTGCATCCATAACACGTTTGATAAGATACGGATTGTTCTCCCCGACACGTACAAGAGGTATACAATCATTAAGTTCGATGGTTTTAATTAGACTCTGGGCAATATCCAGTGTTATTGCACTGTGTTCCATGTCGATTGTGAGCCATTCAAAACCAGAATGTGCCATAACTTCAGCCACTATCGGATGTCCTATAGTGATCCATGATCCAAGGGTGAGTTTCCCTTCGCTAAGTTTCTTTTTTAAACCCGTCAACTTTCTGTTCATTTTTCCACTTCAATTATCATTTATTTTATACAAGATTTCAAAAATTCACAGTATCTTTCTAATACATATTTGTCAGGTACATCTATAACTTCTTTGATAAATCTTTTTCTCTCTTTTTCATCGTAGAATTTGAAATTTTTATCTTTGAGAAGCTTTTCTATAACATTGTAAAGTTCGTCTCTACATTTTACCTCGGTTGATTTCATGTAGTATGCTATCGTTGAATAATTTGCATATAAGTATTCAAGCATTAAAACAGGCTTGCCTTTTTTCACTGCTTCCCAAGTCACACTCGTACCGATATCTATTATCAAATCAGCCCAATTAAGTAAGGACCCCGAATTGGCGCTTTCATATATAATCTTTAGATTTTTGTCAAAATCCTGTTTAATCTCTGGATATTTGCCAATAAGTTGCCTAGTAAGTCTTTTTGCGTTTCTATTCCGCGGATGGTGCTTAACTATTAAATACACTCCTCTAAACTGCATTATTAATTTTATCGTCCTGACTACCTCATCCCAAAAAATTGGATAACCAGTATTGCGCAAAAAGAATACAATTTTTAATTTATTTTCGCTTTCCTTAATTTCAAAAGGAGGGACATACTTAGATATTATTTTCATCCATTCATCGCAGTATCTTGGAGAACCTAATATTTTAAGTCTATCTGGTTCAATGAATTTCTCATAACGTTTTTTGTTTAGTTCATTTGGCACGACAACGTAATCAAAAATCTTCATAGGCTCATAGGAATTCAAACCAGAATAGTCTAATACGTCTATAGTTTCTAAAAAACTAACATATGGTCTGTCTCCGTGAGGCAAGGAAATGGTTGTAAAACCTCTGTCTTTCGCGATTTTAATTAGTTGTGTAACAAAATAGGTGGTTATCCAATCGAAGGCGATAAATCCCTTATCCATTCCTTTGTATATCTCGTCAGCAATTTTTTTAATAGTTTTATCTACTTTTCTTTTTAAGAAAGGATATTTGCTGAAAAACTCGTCATATCTTGTGTCGTCTTTGAAATAATGACTATTAAAAATATACGGCAGGGAGTTTTTTTTGAATAAGTCGTTTATATGAAGAATTCTAACCTGTTTGAACTGTCTTAAATAATTGATTCTATAATCATTTAGAAAACTTCGTTGTGTAGTTATTATGACATCAGTTGGAATATTTTCAGTTGAGAGCCATTTGTATATAACCGGCGTCATATGATCAATATCGTTATTGTGTCTCAGAAAAAAAATTGCTTTTTTATGAATATTCTGTGAACTGTACTTCTTTGCTTTTTTTTCTTCCATTTTTTCACGGCGATATGAAGAATTTATGCCCCAAATATCAAGTTGTTATATAATGATTTATCCTATTCCCTAATTTTAAAAAGGTATAAGAAGATTGTTTTAACCAAATAATAGTCTTTTAACTCCCTCTTTTGATAAGGGTTTAACATCTCTCGAAATATATCTTTTTAATTTGCTAATCCTTGCGTTCTTGTAATCAGATGCCTTGAGCTCGATTTCGATTTCTACTTGAGGCGGAATGATAAGCATATCCTTTGTTTCAAATGCCTTTTTCGCCTCGCTTTCCGTCATGAGTTCTTCAAAAAGTTTTTCTCCAGGGCGCGGACCGATTATTTCTCTCTTTATCTCTTTTGGTTTATATCCATATTTATCAGCATATTTTTGAATTATAACCTCTGTTAGATCGCCTAATTTTACAACTGGCATTTTTAAAATAAAGATTTCTCCACCTTTTGCCATCAAAGTTGCTTTGAAAACAAGATCTATAGTGTTTTCGATAGACATCATGAACCGAGTCATTTTTGAGTCTGTTACAGTTACTATTTTTCTTTCTCTGATTTGATCCTCAAATAGAGGAACAACGGATCCTCTGGAGAATAGAACGTTTCCAAATCGCACATTGGAGAAAATTGTCTTACTTGCACCTTTATAGAAATTAGCATCAATCATTAGTTTCTCTGCAAGAAGCTTCGTTGCACCCATCGTATTGACAGGATTAACCGCCTTGTCAGTACTAATGTTTATTACTTTTTTTACACCTGCGGCCAATGCCGATTCTATAACATTTTGTGTACCAAGTACATTTGTTTTAATGGCTTCAAAAGGATTATATTCGCATAGTGGGACATGTTTGAGAGCCGCGGCGTGGTAGACTATATCGATGTCTTTCATTGCGACCATCAATCTCTCTTTATCCCTTATGTCTCCAATTAAAAATCTTGTGTTTTTGCCGTCGTGTAACTCTTGGCTGAGTCTGAATGTATTGTCTTCATCGTTGCTGAAAATCCTTACAACCTTTGGTTTGTATTTTAACAGGTTTTTGGCGATCTCGCCGCCTATACAACCAGTTCCGCCTGTTACCAAGATTCTTTTATCTTTAAATATGTCTTCAAATTGTTTTTCCATATTATTCAACTCACACAATTTTTAATCTCATCAGTGATATAATCCATCTCTTTATTGGTTAATTCTGGATATAATGGCAGGGTAAGAATCTTTTCTGAAATTTCTTCAGTTATCGGTAAATCTCCATTTTTATAATGATATTTCTCTTTGTAAAACGTTTTTAAATGAACTGGGTTGAAGTAAACTTTTGTCATTATCCCTGCCTTTGTTAGATGTTTTTGTAATTTCTCTCTGTTTTCATTATCTTTCATCTGTACGGTGTACATCTGATATACATGAAAACTATTCTTTAACTCGGCCGGAATTTTTATGCTTTTAATTTCTGATAGTTTATTGTTTAAATATCTAGCTTTTTCTCTCCTCAGTTCCGTTATTTTGTCAATTTTTCTGAACTGCGATAAAGTAAGAGCAGCGGATATACTTGACATTCTATAGTTGTACCCAATTTGTATGTAATCTAATTCTTTTGTTGTTGAAAAATAGTCTTCTTCGTTTTCTACTCGCCCGTGTGATCTAATAAGTTTTAGTTTTTGATAAACATCTTTCGAATCAGTAACTACTACTCCTCCTTCACCAGACGTTATGATTTTATTTTGACAAAAACTAAACATAGCCGAGTGACCAAAAGTTCCTACCATCATATTATCGATTTTTGACCCAAGTGATTCCGCTGCGTCCTCTATTAATATTAAATTGTGATCTTTGGCTATTTCTCTTAGAGCTTTGATCTCTTTACAAGGACCCCCGCCGTAATGAACTGGAATAATTGCTCTTGTTTTTTTGTTAATTTTTTCTTTTACATCTTCAGGATATAATCCATAAGACTCGTCTTCAATTTCAGCAAATATTGGCCTGGCGCCAGCTAGCACAACGGAGTTTGCTGTAGAAATGAACGTGAAAGAAGGCACGATGACTTCTCCGCTTGTTATATCATGGGCCAACAAATCAGAGTGTAATGCTGATGTACCAGAATTAAAAGACAAGGCATATTTCATCCCTGCAAACTTTGCCATGTTCTTCTCTAATTCTTCAATTTCGGGTCCTAATGTCCAATAGGTTCCTCTTCTGATTACTTTTGCGATGGATTCTATGTCGTCCTCATCCCAATGTATTTTAAATAAAGGTATTTTCCAATTCATTTTTTTATCTTCCTTATGATTTTTACAGGTGTTCCATAGGCAATTGTGTTGTCTGGAATGTCTTTATTTACAAAACTATGTGCGCCTACGATCGAGTTTTTACCTATCGTCACACCAGGCATAACAGTGCAATGTGTGCAAATTCTTGCATTTTCTTTGATTACAACCTTTCCTTCTTTATTATCTATCGTAGAAACTGAATATATGGAGCAATGAGAACCGATTTGAACATTTTTCTCCATTTTTACTCCGTTTTTTGCGTTAATATACGTAAAGACACCAATGTCTGTATTTTTTCCAATTTCAAGTTTCTCTTTGTGATGAACTAAAAAATAGTATTTTGGATGAAGTTTTCTTTCCTCAATTTTTGGTTGCTTCCAATTTTTAAATCGTTCTTTAGGCATGATATCCCTCTTCTAATACGTAATTTGCTTCTGAATCAATTTATCGTTGATTTCTAATTCCTTTAAAATCTTTACAATTCTCTGCGAAGCCTTTCCATCTCCAAGCTTATTCTTACATGATTTTACTTTTTTCAAAAAATCTTTATTGTTACGAGCAAAATCTATCGCAGCTATTATTTTGTTTTTTTCAGGTTCAACATCGATTATATTTTCAGTTCTGCTTCTGCCTTGCTGTCTACTACCAATATTTATCACAGGTATTTTAAACGAAGGCGCTTCGATAATTGCACTGCTTGAATTTCCAATCATTAAATTGGCGGATTTCATCAGGCCAAGGTAATCTTCATGTGGTAAACTTTTGAACACATGCATATAATCTTTATTTTCGTATTTGCTGATAAGTTTTATCAGTTCTTTGCTACCCGCATCACAATTTGGATAAAGCATCACAACTTGCTGCTTTAATTCATCCAGAGCCAGAAATAGTTCTTTCATATGTAAGTATCCCTTGTCTTTTAGAGTTGTTATGGGATGCTCGACAACAAGAAAAGTTGTTTTGTCGGTGTTTAAATTATATTTTTTAAAAATTTCATCTTTAGATGGCAAATTTTCATTTAAAATTGTATCAAGTGTTAACGCCCCTACGACAAAAATTCTTCTCTTCTCTTCCCCCATTTTTTGTATTCTTTCGGCGTTTTCTTCGGTATGAGCTAGATGTATATGTGCAATCTTTGTTATTGCATGCCTTATCGATTCGTCGATGGTTCCACCGGATACATCTCCTCCATTTATGTGTGCAATTGGTACATTGAGATACATTGCTGCTAAAGCAGCCGCAAACGATTCGCTTCTGTCTCCAAGAACTATGAGGACATCTGGTGAATTTTTCACGAAAAAATCAGCAAAATTTTTGATTCCAGAAGATAGATAGCTTGCCATATCTTGTAAGCTATCTCCATTTAGATTCATAGGAATTTTAACTGTGTTCGGAAAATCCTTCTCTACAATTTTATACGTGTTACCAAAATTTGATAGAAGATGCATTCCAGTTATTATTGGCACTAATTTTAAATCATCATCTTTTTCTATAGCGCTCATTAAAGGTTTTAAATATCCATATTCGGCACGTGTACCTGTTACAACAGCAATTTTTCTCATTCTATTCTACCATTTTTAAATCGAAAATTTCATCTTTTTTAATGTTGCGTTTGGCTTTTTTTCCAATTATCACATCTATATAAGAAGGATTTAATCCCGTCCCAGGTCTTTTAATTGCAACCATGTTTTTGTTTATACTCGATCCTTTTTGAATATTTTGATTTGCAACAATACTTTTTCTGACTAATTTCATTATTTTTTCTTCTGATTTTGTAGGTTTCTTTTCATAATTTCCTAGTATTTTTTCTACATCCCTTATTGCTTTTATCATTTCCTTTAATTCATTTGGTTCTAAGGATGCCTTGTGATCTGGACCAGGTAGTTTTTTGCTGGTTGTAAAATGCTTTTCGATAACAGTTGCACCCATTGCAGTCGCTGCTATTGGAACTGTTATGCCCAATGTGTGGTCTGAGTATCCAACGAGGCAATCAAGTTCATTTTGCATTTTTTGCATGGCTCTGAGGTTGACTTCGTCTAATGGGCAGGGATAACTTGTTGTGCAATGAAGAGCAATAATCTGATTGTTTCCCTCGGATTTTATTGTGTTTATGGCATTTTTTACTTCTTTAATAGTAGACATTCCAGTTCCAAGGATCATCGGCTTCCCTTTTTTTGCCGCGTGTTTTAGAGCAGGAATATTTGTGATATCTCCAGAACCAAACTTGTAGGCCGGTACCAAATCCTCTAAAAAATCAATGGCATCAAATGAGTGAGGAGTAGATAAAAAAATAATATTTTTCTTATCGCAATAATTCTTTAGTTTTTTAAAGTCATTGTACTTCAATTCTAGAGATTTTACCATTTCTATTTGACTTATATTCCTACCTATATTCTTTCTTGCATAGTCAGCAACAGCGACTTTTTCAGTAACTAAATTTTCAGATTTATAGGTTTGAAATTTAATCGCATCTGCACCAGCATTAGCTGCAATTTCAACTAATTTTTTTGCCAATTCAATTTTTCCGTTATGATTAACGCCTGCCTCAGCTATAATGAAAGTAGGTCGTCCTTCACCGATTAATTTATTTGCTATCTTTACTAATCTCATTTTTTAAGTCACCAGGCAGTCCATCCACCATCGACCATTAGGATATGGCCAGTAATATATGACGCAGCATCAGAGGCGAGGAATATAACTGGGCCTGCTATTTCTTCAGGTTTTCCCATTCTTTTCATAGGTGTTTTTTCCTCATATTTTTTCATAAAATTATTAGACTGGTTGTCATAAATGCCACCAGGACATATTGCATTTACTCTGATGTTGTATTTTGCTAAATATGTAGCCAGATACTTCGTAAAATTAATGATGCCGCCTTTTATGGCAGAATAAGCGGCCGGCATGGTCAAATTGGTCTTTTCATAAATTGAAAAATCTGGTCCTACAACTCCGTAAGTTGAGCCAAAATTAATTATCACTCCTTTCTTTTGTTTTTTCATCTGCTCAGCTATTTTTTGACAGCATAAAAAATATCCATTCAGATGCATATCAACATTCTTCTTCCATGATTCATATTTTACATCTTCGAATTTAGCAGACCAGTCAGAAGTTCTAGGATAAGCGCAATTTACCCAAATATCAATTTTTTTGTCTTCTTTGACGATTTTTTTAATACAAGAATTAACAGATTTAATGTCTGTAATGTCAATTTTTATCCACTTCAAGTTCTTATTTTGTTTTTCTAGTTTTATTCCGGTTTTTTCATCTATATCTGCAATATACACCTTTGCCCCTGCCTGAGCAAGACCTATTGAAACTGGTTTTCCTATAAGCCCTGCCCCTCCTGCCACTACAGCAATTTTATTCTTTAAAGAAAACTTCTCTGGAAATATTTTTTCAGTCAAATTTAAACACCTCGTTTTTTAACAAAAATTCCACAAACAAAAAATCTAATTCACTATCTATATCGATTGAGGCTATATCTGGCATTTCATACACTATTGTTTTATCGGAATGAAGCGTATCTGTACGAAGTAAAAAGTCGCGGTTATAAATGTATATTGAGGCATTTAGCTCGTAAACAGGTGTAGCGTCTTGTCTACGAACAACATTACTTTTCTTGCATAGATGGGCGTAGCCCCTTTCGTCTAGTTCTACCATGTTAAAATAAGGATTTTTTCTAGCCTTACAAACACTATATAGATTGTTTGCACCACTTTCTAAAAATTTTTTAAGGGCTTCATCTAGAAATTTTTGTTTTCTTAGTGGTGCTGTTGGGTCCAAATCTACTATAATGTCATATTTCGTTCTATCCTGTTCTTCGCAAAATTTTACGATGTGTTGGATAACCTGCAGTTTAGGGGCGTTATCCGTAGCGAGTTCTTTTGGCCGCATACATGGTATTTCTGCACCAAATTGTCTTGCGATGTTAGCGATTTTTTCTGAATCAGTTGAGCAGACTATTCTATCCGTCTTTTTCCATTTTTTAAAATATTCTATCGTATAAGCAATTAGAGGTTTTCCTGCTAGTGCTCTAATGTTTTTGTCTTTTACCCCCTTGGAGCCCCCTCTTGCACAAATTGTTCCTAGAATTTTCATTAATACCCCTATCTTAAATCCAATTGCATTCTTTTTTTAAATTCATTATCTTTTTGAACGTTTTTAATGCTTCTGAGAAATTATTCATAATATTCTGATTTTTATTAAAATATTGTTCAAAAAAGTATTGAATCTGTTTTTTGTATGTTTCATTTTGATCGCATTTAAAATAGTTTACTTTCTCTTTACCGTTTTTATCTACCGTTTTTATTGAATTATTTACTAAATCTCCTTCTATGTACTTGTCGTTGTAATAAATCTGTATTTTTCTTTCAGTATTATGACTAAAATAATCAAGATGCAGGTGTCCTCTAACGTTTTGATTGCATGTTATCTGTGCATCTAAAAAGTCTTCGCTGTCTATATCCAGCGGGCTAATTTTGTCACAATATCCCTCTATCTTTTTTATTTCCCCAAATAGCCAACTTATATAATCAAATTCATGCGATAGGTCCAGTATTACTCCTCCACCTGATTCTCTTTTTGCACTGTATGATTTAGTATAATCTTGTTTTTGTCTCCAATTCGGGAGATATGAACTACACTTTACACTGAAATAAATTGGTTTTTTGCTTTGATCTGCAATGTTTTTTAGATGAGTTATAACTGGATGGAATCTCAAATTGTATGCAACATAAGTAAATAATTTTCTTTTTTTTATTTCTTTTTCTAATTCATCTAGTTTTTCCAGAGAATGTGAAATCGGTTTTTCGATGAACAGATTTACATTTCTTTTTATGCATTCAAGTGCTGTTTCCACATGTAGAAACGTGGGATTTGTAATAAAAGCAATGTCTGGTTTTACCGAGAAAGCGTCTCCTAAATTGTTAAATTCCTGAATTTCTAAATCATTTTCTTCTTGCCCTAACTTGGTCCTATACGCAAATAGCTCAAACTCATAGTTATTTTTTATAATACTTGCATGTTTTTTGCCTATAGAGCCAAGCCCAAAAAACAATATTTTTAGTTTAGAATTTTCATCAAGGTTCATTTTTCATCATCTATTTTTGTTGGAAACCAAAATACTGTGAAAAGCATATAGTTCTTACTTAATTTCAAATTTAAGTTTCCATTCCCCGTTGACTTTTTCCCATATATCTGGACTTCTGAATGAATCAATGGTTTTCCAAAATTCTTCTTCAGTCATCTTAAAGTAGTCCAGGTATTTTGGAATTAAAGATTTTGGGCATTCCCCGTCGTATGCTTTTACCAGTGCAATAGCTTGTTTCCGATCCATTGCTCCTCTACGTATGTCAATACATGCATCTGACCAGGCTCTACCAAAACCAAATTTAATGTACATCAGATATGCGTGGAGGTCCTGTAGGTCATCATCTAGCTGGGCAAAATTTGTGTAAGTACCAATACTTCGGTGTGGTAGCTCTTGGAAACCGCAATGTTTCTTTGCTACTAGATAATGCTCGTATGGGTCCCAATTTTTGAAGTGAGACCAATGAGTTAGAAACAATCCTGCTTTTTCAAGTTCTTCATCTGTTGGCAGTCTCCACCATTCAAATTCGTCTCTAGTAAACCCATATCTGTCAAGATACTCATTGGGATCGATTCCATTATAATAATAATCTAAAAGATACTGCCTATTAATTTGATATTTACCAATTTGTGTAGTTGCGCCTCCGTATTCCTGTTCACCTTCTTCACCCCACATAATAAGCGGAATACGGTAGTTCATTGCCAGTTTCATGATAATTAAGGACATTCCTATCTCAAATGGCAATTTTGGTCTTCCTTGTTCAATAAAACTTCTTTTTGCAAAACGTTGATATACTGAAGGATTGGGAGTAATGAGGATATGATCAAAACCCAAATTAACAAAATTTTCTAGATTTTTCCTTCCGATTTCAGTTTGAATCTGTGGTTTGATGGTAACGCAGAGTGGATGCATTTTAAGTTTATTTTTTAAGATCCAAGCAACATAAGAACCATCCTTCCCGCCACTGCAGGGTATTATAATATCCCAGTTATTTCCATCGCGGCAGCGGTATTTATCACATAGCTTTTCGAGTTCACTCCATCGTTTATTCCAATCTATTTTTGTTTTTTTGTATTCTGCCCATTTGCAGGCGTTACAGATGCCGTTTTCATCATATTGAGCTCTTGGTCTTGTTGAAAGTGTTAAACATCTCTTACAAGTGAAAATTTTTTCACCCGGCTTTAATTTAAAATGTACCCAGTTTTGTTTTTCGGTGTTTGACAAAGATTTTGTATGCTGTTTCATATATTTTCTTTCCTAATAACAAATGTATAGATAAGTTTTTTTACTTTGGTTTATTGTGAAACCCAAAATCCCAAGAGGCCATTTTTAATCCCTTTTTTATCATTGTTTTTCTGACTTCTATAAGGCCATCTGCTATGAAATTAAAAAGATTTGCAGTTGAAACAGCTGGCGCACCTGCCTTTTGGATGCCATCAACAAAGTGCTCATATTTGCCAGCTCCTCCAGATGCAATTACAGGAATTTTTGAAATTGATATGACTTCTTTTAGTACGTCTAAATCATAACCATAGCCAGTCCCATCTTGCTCCATAGATGTTAAGTAGATTTCTCCACAGCCCAGATTATGTGCATTTTTGACTGCTTCTTCTATGGTTTGCCCTGTTTTCTTACTCCCATTTTCTATAAAAACATCTACGCTACCATTATCATATTTTTTATAATCTATGGAGGCAATGATACATTGGCTACCAAATGTTTCAACCAAGGAGTTCACAAGTGTCGGTTGAGTTATTAATGGCGTATTTACAATTAACTTGTCCGCGCCAGAATTCAAAATAAGATAAGCATCATCCAATGAACGAATTCCTCCACCTGCAGCAATAGGCATAAAACAGTTCTCATTCAATTTTAGTAAATTTTCACAAAATAATTTAACGTTTTTTCGCTCTCTCTCAACGTTTACCACGATGAGTTCATCGATTGAAAAGGCGATAGCATCAAAGTTATAATATTTTTTAATCCAGGTTAAATCCCCAACATCCTGTAAATTGAAATTTCTACTAAGTTGATATGAACCATTTTTCATTAATAAAGCAAAAATCAGTCTGCTTTTTAGCATTCAACCTCTCCGTTTTAACGCAGCAAAATTTTTTAGAAGCGTTAGACCATTACTCTGGCTTTTTTCAGGGTGAAACTGTGTTCCAAAAATATTTTCTTTTTCTATACTTGCCACAAATTTTTCACCGTATTCGCTCCAGCCAGAAACGTCTTCGCTTTCATCGTATGCAAGTCTATAACTATGAACATGATAATAGTCTGCTTTTCTTCCTAATCCTTTGAATAACGTATTTTTTTGTTTTTCAAAAAAGACTGTATTGAATCCCACATGAGGAACCTTTATTTTTAATTTTTCAGCAGGAAATTTTTTAAATGTCCCTTTTATCCATCCAAATCCTTTTGTCAAGCCATCCTCTTCGCTTTCTTCGGCCATTAATTGCATACCAAGACAGATACCAAGAACCGGGATTTTTTCGTCTAAAGCAACACTGTTCAATGCGTCTATCAGCTCTCTTTTTTTTATGTTTTCCATCGCTAGTCTAAATGATCCGACACCAGGCAGTATCAGTTTTTCACTTTCAAGAACTTCTTTTGGTGAACTTATTAATTGCGAATTAAATCCGAGATAATTTAAGGCGTTTTGAACTGAACGAATATTTCCCATTCCATAATTCAATATAGATATCAATGACTTTTTCCTCCACAATTCCAGTTAAATTATAGTTTATTTTTAAAATATTTTATAGTTTTTTCTAATCCTTCTTCCAGCGAGATTTTTGGTTCCCATCCTAGAATCTTTTTCGCTTTTTTAATATCTGGTCTTCTTTGTTTTGGGTCATCTTTTGGGAGAGGATGAAAAGTTATTTCTGATTTTGAGTTGCATAATTTTTTTATCTTTTTTGCGAAATCTAATATTGTCAATTCTCTCGTATTTCCGATATTTATCGGAAGATTATAATCTGAGTTCATCAATTTTACAAGTCCTTCGATCTCGTCGGATACATAACAAAAACTTCTTGTTTGAGAGCCATCACCGTAAACTGTTATTGGTTTGTTATTCAATGCCTGATCTATAAAATTTGGAACCACCCTGCCGTCATCCAACCTCATCTTTGGCCCAAACGTGTTAAAGATTCTAGCTATCTTTGTATCCAAGCCATGTTTCCTGTGATATGCCATTGTTAGGGCTTCAGCAAAACGTTTCGATTCGTCATAAACACTACGTATGCCAATTGGATTGACGTGTCCCCAATAATCTTCTCCTTGAGGATTTATCTCGGGGTCTCCATAAACCTCAGATGTTGATGCGAGTAGAAATCTGGATTTATGTTTTCTTGCTAACTCAAACATATTTAGCGTTCCAATTGATCCAACTTTTAGTATCTCAATAGGATAAATTTCAAAATCAACAGGTGACGCCGGACATGCTAAATGAAAAATCCAATCTATTTTTTCTTCTGCAGGGTAAGGTTTTGTTACATCATATTCTATAAATTCAAACTCTTTTTTTCCCAAAAATTCTTCGATGTTTTCTCTTTTGCCAGTTATTAGATTATCGATGCAAATAACTTTGTGCCCATCGTCCAGCAAGTATTCGCATAAATGCGATCCAATGAAACCTGCACCTCCAGTAACTATAGTTTTCATTTTATTTTCCCATCTATCTTTCTTAATTTCTCTCTTATGTAAGCTAATAATTCCTCTCTGAATTCCTCTCTCATCAAAGCAACGTCAAAAGTGGTTTTTAGCCAATCCATTTTATTTCCTAAGTCGTAACGTTTGCCGATAAATTCGTAGCCGTATATGGATTGTTTTTCTTTCAATAATTTTAATGCATCAGTTAATTGGATCTCTCCGCCGAAACCCTTTTCTGTTTTTTCTATGCATTCGAATATTTCGGGGGTTAGAATGTATCTTCCCAAGATGCCTAGGTTAGACGGCGCTTTTTCTTTTTTTGGTTTTTCTATTAGATCTAAAATAGGATATAGATTGTCTTCAACAGGTTTGCCGTACTTTATTATTCCGTATGTTTGGATACGGTTTTCTGGAACACGTTCTACCGCAATTATGGATGAGTTATATTTTTTGAATTTATCCATTAGTTGTTTTGTGCAAGGTGTTTTTGAAAAAACAATATCATCACCTAAAAGAACGGCAAATGGTTCGTCTCCGATATGTTTTTTGGCGCATAAAATTGCATGGCCGAGACCGAGCGCTTTTTTTTGACGGACATATTGGATATCAGCCAGCTTAGAGATTTTTCTAATTTCTTCTAACTTATCCATTTCGTTATTCTCTCTAAGTGTGTGCTCTAATTCAAAAGCTATGTCAAAATGATCTTCTATCGCGTGTTTTCCCCGGCCAGTAACAATTATGATATCATCTATTCCAGATTGAACAGCCTCTTCAACCACGTACTGGATGGCAGGCTTATCAACGAGAGGGAGCATCTCCTTTGGACTGTTTTTTGTCGCTGGTAAGAATCTGGTACCAAGACCAGCGGCAGGTATTACACACTTCATATGTTTGAATCACCAACAAATTCCTTCATAAATACCTTTCTTTGCTTCTTTTATGCCTCTGCCGTCAATTACTAACTTTCCGCTATAATTTAAATCTTTGAATTCATCCCAATCGGTTAGTATTAGCACTGCGTCTGAGTCCAAAACCTCTTCAGGAGTGCCGTATTTTATTTTTGGAAATAATTTTTTGAAGTTATCCATTGCCTTTGGATCGTAGGCTTTTACAACTGCCTTTTCTTTAATCAACTGTTCAATAATTGGAATTGCTCTGCTTTCTCGGATATCGTCTGTTTCTTTTTTGAAGGCTAGGCCGAGAACACCTATCTCTTTCCCCTCAAGATTTGAAATATGTTGCTTCAATATTTTATTTAATTTAAGTGGCTGTAGATCATTTACCTTAACTACTTCATCCAGTATTCTTGGTTTTTCTCCTACTTCTTTTGCTTTTGCAATAAGTGCTTTTACGTCCTTAGGAAAACATGATCCTCCCCATCCAACACCTGAGTCCAGAAAACCTCTTCCTATCCTTTTATCGTATCCCATCCCTTCTGCGACAGTGTATGTGTTTATCCCAAGTTTCTTGCATATGTTGCCAATCTCATTAATAAAAGATATCTTTGTAGCCAGAAATGCATTGGATGCATATTTTATCATTTCAGCTTCTGACAGGTTAGTAAAAATTTTTGGACAATTGAAATTCTCGTACAATTTTTGTAAAATGATTTTACTTTTTTCATCATGGGTTCCGACGACTATCCTATCTGGAGTGATAAAATCCTGAACTGCTTTCCCCTCCCTCAAAAATTCAGGGTTCATTGCTACACCAAAATCAACGCCTGCTTTTTTACCAGATTTTTTTTCTAAAATTGGTATAACAAAATCTTTCGTAGTTCCAGGAACCACGGTACTTTTTACAACGACGAGATGCCAATTCTTTTTCTTTAGAGAACTACCAATATTATTACAAACTTTTTCAATGTAAGATAAATCTATGCTCCCATCTTCTTTAGATGGTGTACCGACACAGATAAAAGTTATTTCGGAATTATTTATCGCGAATTCATGATCAGTTGTCGTTTGTAACTTTTTTTTATTTTTTTTCAATAAATTATCTAATCCAGACTCATATATTGGAGATTTACCTGAATTAATTAAATCTAATTTTTTTGAATCGATATCGACGAAAATAATTTCATTTCCGCAATCAGCCAAGCATGCACCCGTTACAAGACCGACGTATCCTGCGCCAAATATGCTTATTTTCATATTTTTTGATATAAAAGACTACTATTTTAAAGCTTTAGTATTATTATTTATTAAAAGAAGTTAACAATTTAATCCTTAAATTCAAAGTGTTTTTTCTTTTCGTTCTCGGTGATTTTATACGCTTCCAATCCTACCGTATTTTCCCCGGGACGAGGTAGAACTTCTGCAACAACCTTATCAAGAAATCCCATACGGACCCCTGCCTTGTGCATTCTCACTTGCAAATCTATATCGTTAACCCGATTCCAGCTTTTTCGCCAACAGTTGATATTGTATTTGAAAAATTTTAGATAAGAGCGATACAACCAAGTCTGAGTTCCGCCTATTCTCGGCTTGTCGTCTTTAACGTCAACTATAATTCTTTTATCATGCCGCTCGGCAACGTATGAGGCTGAAACAAATTCATAATCATTTTTTTGTGCAAATTTAAGTAGAGATTCTATGTGATCGGAAGTCCATATGTCGTCGTCGTCTATTCTTGCAATCCATTTTCCTTTTACCATTCCTAATGCTTTATTTGCTGGAACTACAGGTCCGGCTAACCAATGGACCTCAACGTTATCAGGATATCTTTTTTCTCTTTTAGGCAGATTGATAAATTTTACTCTCGGGTCATCTATCTTTGATACCAATTCTTCAGTGTTGTCAGTGCAGTGATCTCCAACTATGATCAATTCTAAATTCTTGTAAGTCTGTTTTAGAACAGAGGATACCGCTCTGTCTATGAGCAGTTGGGCTCGATTATATGTGGGAATATAAATGCTAACGAGTGGTTTTTCTTTTGGATTTTTATAGATTTGTTCGTATTTCAAACGGGCAATTTTTAATTTAATCGGCTCTGCTAAACTATACCTAAAAGAGTTTAATCCACTGATTATTTTATCTTGAACTGTACGTTTTCTCTCTTCTCGTTTTGTAGGTTGATTCATTTTTTTGTATCATCCTTGCAAACTGAAGACAAAACTTTAACGCCTGGTTCATGTTGAATAAAATCTCTGTATCGTCCAGGTGCCCAGGTTTTGTAGTTAGCCTTGTAATCATCTATTGTATACTTTTTATCCCAAATCTTTATGCTTCCTGCCAAAAATTTAGGCGATTTGATTTTTTTCAATCTTTCTGCATTGTCCTTTGAGACATAATCAAACCCTGCATGGTCGCTTGGAATCTCTAAAGGAATGGCGGCGCTGCATCTTGGGCAGTACCTTTTTACCTGATCTTGGAATTGTTCTGGTGTTTTATTCCACCAACCTTTCTTTATAGGCCAGCCGCCAGGTCCGTCGAACAGTATGTCCTGTGCAGCTGCTACTTCACAGAAAAAGCAACCTTTTGGAGTAATAGAAGCGCTCCATCTATTTTGTACCCAACAATTGTCGATGAGTTTCCACATCAAGTCCTTGTCATCAATAATTTCATCAGATGCTATCATAAGAGGCTGATGCCAGCCTTCGTCCGCCGTGTGGTCATTGTATGCGATAAGATCAGTATCAAAGGTTTTCTCAATGACCTCCTCGTATTCATCCCATTTATACCCCGAGGTCCAAAACTCTCTTTTGCGCTTGTTAGGTATTAATTCCTGGTAAAGCTTGCATATCTCTCTGAACTGTGGATGAATCGTCGGCTCTCCGCCCATCAAACCTATGCCGCCTTTATAACCCTCGAGTGATTCAATTCCTTTTTTCACCGTTTTAAGATCCATAAAAAATGGTTTTGGATGATGGCCTACGAGCCTTGTACAATTTGCGCATCTGTGATTGCATGCATTTGTGACCTCAATTTGTATCAATTTCATTTCATAAATCGGTTTCATCAAAATCCTTCCTGAAATTTTTTGTCTCCTATTTAAATAAATTATTTCTCCCTTTATTATTAACCTTCAACAAATAATTATTTATTTAGTTTACCAGTCCTGCAATATGCCTCCACTTACTATGTATTTGCAGATGTGGTCGAGATACTTATCTTTACCTGGGCCCAGGTCGTCTAAAGATTTAATGTTCCAACCAAGGTCCAGAAAACTGTTGAAATAAGTAAACTTACGAGGAATATAGTTTTTAATGAAATAGAAATAGCCGTATACCTTCGCCATCTCTAGGGCATCTTTGCTTACCGATAGGGACTTTTTCTCCAACAAGGTCTGATATTCTTCTCTTGTAGCTGCATAATACGTGAATCCTTTGTTGCTGTATCTGCTTTCGCCCACCATTATCACTGGAATATTGTTCAAAGCCATCTCCAGGCACAATGTGCCCGAGTACATTAATCCGACATCTATGTAAGGAAACAAAGAATAGGCGCTTATCGTGGTATCTGGTGGTATTATCTTCACGTTTTTAGGCAGTTGATTGAATTTTTCATTTATGTAATCCTTCATTGTCTTTTGGGATCCAGATGTTTTTTCGGCAGGATGAATTTTTATGATCAACTGATTTTTCTCTTTTTGTTTGAATAACTCGATTGTTGACGAGACCCAATCGTAAATATCTTCAAAGGCCTTGCTCTTGTCTTGTAGTAAGGTGAAGTCCCATGCTATGTTGGGGAACATAACATAATTTTTGTCGTATTCACTAAAATTGAATTCTTTTTCTAAATCCAAACTTCTTTTTGAGAAACCGTACAGCGCGGTGTCGCCCTCTTCGCCTTTAACTCTTTTATTTAGAAAGCCGTTTAATTCCTGTGTTTCTTCTTTATTCAACGGTCTTTTTTTTCTGACTTTCTCGTAATATTCTTTAAAATATTCCTCGATCTTGTTTATGTCGAAGGTCATGGTATCACTTTTGTAACCACTGGTCCAGACACGTGTTTTTATGCCTCTATTCGCGAAGTAATCAGCAAAACTGCCCCAGGTGCTGTAACAACCGTGCGAAGTGACAAGTACGTCCGGCTTTTCTTCGTTTATTATTTTTTCAGCAATGTCTGTCGAAATAATTGCGTTGGCCAGTTCAGAACGAAGTATTGGTTCATAGACTTCTCTGGATGTAGGCTCACCTAAAAAATATCGTTCCGCTGAGGCTGCGGCATGATAACCAACGTTTACATTTTTGTATACAAAGCTTCTGCAGTCTGAGAAGGGTATTTTGTTAACCTTATTTTTTATGTCTGCTAGTTCTTTTTGGCTGATATAGTTGCAATAGGTAGAATACGGCAGCCCTGTAATCTCATAAAACCTTGTAGAATATTTTATACAATTTTCGCATTGCCACGCGTTGGGAGGTTTTTTAACTGTGAAATGACCAGCGCATATATCCATTAAACCTCCGCAGATGATCATTTTTACCTGGTGTCCGTGTCCCCTTATCTGTAGAGATTTGGCAATTCCCCCTTCTAGATATGTATGTGGTGTAAATCTAGCGTCAACTGAGGTGAATATAATTTTTTTTCCGTTCTTTCCTTTTTTTATAGGACTTGAGTTACTAACAATTCTTCTTAAACGGTGTAGCGCAATCATCTGACTTGGTACAATTACCATTTTATAAATCGGAAATTTGATGTTGAATGATTCCAATATGTTTCTGAGAAAAATTTCAATTTTTTTTTGACTGATGGAAGAAGTCATCGGTGACATTTAGCATTTCCTGAGATTTTCTCTATACCATTCAATTGATTCTTTTAGTCCTGCTCGCAGGTCAGTTTTTGCAGTAAACCCAAATTCCTTCTGTGCTTTTGATACATCTAGTTGTCTCCTCATCTGCCCCTCCGGTTTACTTGCATCAAAAACAATCTCCCCTTTATAGTCGATCAGATCAGCGATTAAGTGTGCCAAATCCTTAATTTTTACTTCTATTCCAGTTCCTACATTAACAGGGTCTGGTTTGTTGTAAGTTTTTGTGGCAAGATATATAGCTTCTGAAACATCCTTAACATATACGAACTCTCTGCTGGCGTTGCCACTGCCCCATGCTTCTACAGATTTTTTATTTGTTCGTTTAGCCTCATCAATTTTTATTATAAGTGCTGGGATGACATGGGAATTCTCAAGGCTGAAATCATCCTGTGGACCGTACATGTTTATCGGCAGTAGGTGGATTGCATTGAATCCGTATTGTTTGTGATAGGCAATGGTCTGTCCAAGCAGAGACCGTTTCGATAAACCGTATGCATCGTTCGTTGGGACCGGGTATCCATTCCATACGTACGATTCTTTGAATGGAACCGGCGTCACCTCAGGGTATTCGCATACTGTTCCTATTCCAACAAATTTTTTTACATTATTCAGATAGGAATAATGGAGAATCAGTGTGTTCATCATCACATTGTTGTAGAATTGTTGGGCGGGGTACGTACTGCTGTATTTGATCCCTCCGATATCTGCGGCTATATGGATAACGATATCGACGTCACAGTATGTTTTAAACAATTTTTTTACGTCGGTCTCTTTGCGCAAATCAAAATCTTTGCTTGTGAACGTTATAAGATTTTTAGCTCCATTTTCAATAAAAGTGTCGACGGTATGGCTTCCCAAAAAACCACGGCCACCCGTAATTAAAATCCTAGCATCCTTAATGTCTAAGCTAGTCATGTTCGTACCTTTTCCAGATCTGCTTTGACCATTATTTTTACCAGTTCTTTAAATTTGACTTTTGGCGCCCATCCAAGTTCTTTCTTTGCTTTTGAATAGTCTCCTCTCAATCGCTCTACATCAGTAGGCCTAAAATAATATGGGTCAATCTCAACTATCGTTTTTTTCGTTCTGGTATTTATTCCCTTTTCGTTGATCCCTTTTCCATGCCATTCGAGATTTATCCCAATTTCTTTAAAAGCCAATTCACAAAATTCTTTTACAGAATGCTCTGTGTTTGTGGCTATTACATAGTCATCTGGTGTTTTTTGCTTCAGCATGAGCCACATAGCCTCGACGTACTCTGGAGCGTATCCCCAGTCACGTTTAGCGTTTATATTACCAAGGTACAATTTTTCTTCTTTCCCAGCGTAAATATTTGCAACAGCCATCGTTATCTTTCTTGTTACGAAAGTTTCTCCTCGGCGTGGGGATTCATGGTTAAATAATATGCCGTTACATGCGAAAATGTCATACGCTTCTCTGTAGTTCCTTGTCACCCAATAGGAAAAAACTTTTGCAATTGCGTACGGGCTCCGAGGAGCAAATGCTGTTTTTTCGTTTTGTGGGAATTCTGTTACTTCACCATACATTTCGCTACTTGATGCCTGATAAAATTTACAGGGAATTTCCCGCTCTTTAATTGCGTCAAGCAGCCGCAAGGTTCCTATTGCATCTACCTCTGCTGAATATTCAGGTACATCGAATGAAACTTTTACGTGGCTCTGAGCTGCCAGGTTGTATATCTCATCGGGCTCAACCACTTCGACTATCCTATTAAGGTTGCTTGAGTCAGTCATATCCCCATAGTGCAGAATAAATCTAACATCTCTATCGTGCGGGTCTTGGTACAAGTGGTCTATTCTATCGGTATTTAAGAGACTCGCTCTGCGTTTCACGCCATGCACTTCGTAGCCCTTTTTTAAAAGTAATTCGGCAAGATAAGATCCATCTTGGCCAGTAACCCCAGTTATTAAAGCTTTTTTCACGTTATCAAACTCTCCCAGAATAAGAGGATATCTATATATCTATTTTATATTTAAAATGTTGTCCTCGAAGTATTTTTGTAATCTTGGCAATGAGAAATTTTTAGAGTTTTTCAACGCATTTTTTTTCAGTTCGTTTAGTTTTTTGTTATCGGTAATGATGCTGGTTATTATTTGTTCTAAATCGTCAGGACTATCATATGTTATTGACGAACTTTTTAATTCGTTTATGATGTTGAACTCTTTAGGTACAATCAAAGGCTTGGCGTACTGAATAGCCTCAAATGGTAACGCGCTCCCTTCAGTCGTTCCGTATATTTCTTCAATTCCTGTAGCTCTTTTGGTCTTGACGTTTAACGGGGAAAAGATTATGTCATTTTCAATTAAAATTTTGTCGTATTCCTCTTCTGGTACAAAGCCCCTTGAAAAAGAAATATTGAATCCTCTTTGTTTCAATTTTTCGCATTTTTCTATGATTCTTTTGCCGCCGGGTCCAACCGGTTTTCCAAGTAAGCACAGAGATATTTTGTCGTTATATTTTTCAAAAAGTTTTTCAAAAACATTGAGTGCAAGATCATAATCTCGTCTAAACGTCTCTATCAATCCTGGCACTACAAATCTAATTTTGTTGTCGTCCCTTGAAATCGTTACCTTTTTGCTTTCGTCAAAAAAATTGAAAGGGAGGGTAAAAACAGGTTTTTTGTAATCCGTATTTTTTTGTACATAGTCCTTTATGGGCGGATAAACTACGTTTATTGCATAGAATTTCGGCAAGATGAATTGTCTTGCTAAGAATATACTAATTGTTGCATCAGTGCTTCTTAAAATGTTTTTTGGATTGAATGCAAATTTTTTCTTTAGCCAATGATTTACCGTGTGAATGGTAAGGATCATCTTAGATTTCGGTTTGAGTCTAAGATAATGTGGTATGTTTATGCAACTCATCTGAATGGTATTTACAAGCAGTAGGTCGATTCTCTCGTTGCAAATTTTTTCCACTCTTTTTAGATAATTGTTTATGCTTTCTTTTTCTTCTTTTAAAACGAATTCATATTGTGATTTGTCTTCTAAATAAGTTTCAATTCTTGAAAATATTTCTTTTGTTGTAAAAACAGTTACTCTTGTGTTTTGTGTTTTACAAATTTTCATTATTGAATATAGATATTTTACATGGAAGTGGATTTCTAGTATTCCAATATTTTTCAGTTGTTTTCCCCCTTATTTTTTACTACCGATTGGTCGTCTCTATAAAATACATAATCTCTTTTTGGGATTCTCCAGTTCTTCCCATATCTATACTCTAGATATTTTTCTGTTTCTTTAGGAACATTAAACTTCATTTTATAAAATTCTAATGTCGATAAGTTTGTAAAGAAATCACTGGGCATCGATACTTGAAATATTTTGCATCCATTTTTCTCATAAATTTTGAACAATACGCTTAGTAATTTTTTATTTACGCGTTCCGGTATTACATTACTTGCTTTTACAAGGATTTTTGTTATAAAAAATGGTGCTTTGAATTTTCTATTCTCAGGATTTCTTAAGTATACGATCCACATTAGATAATCTAATGTTCTGCCCATTTTGTTTGTGGGTACATGCCACATTCTTGTAGCCCGCCCCTCTTTTAGATGATATAGATTTATATCTATTTCATATCCTTTTTCTATCAATTTGATGTGTTTTTTTCCTTCAAAAAAACAAACTTCGACTCCCACCTTTTGCAATTCTCCCATGATGGAGTTTATTTTTGTGGCATCTTCATACCAAATCGCTAAATCAATGTCATGATCCCACTCGATTAGTTTTTTTTCTCTTACGGCGCCTAATAGGGTGCCTTCGTCCAACCAGTAGTTTATTTTGTGTTTATCAAGTATCTTTTTAATTTTTTCAAGTGTTTCAATTGCTTTTTCTTCTTCTATCATCTATCCATCTCAATTAGTATCAACTAAGCCAGATTGCATAGTGTTATAAAAGGTTTTATTTAGAATTATTTTGGTTTTATGCCTGAGACAATTGCGATTAACCAATCCATGAATATATCGCCGTTTAATATTTTCATATTATACGCTTTTTTCACGTATTCCTCGCAGTCTAAATGCATGTCGTATATCTTCTTGCACGTTGCTTTATCTTTACCTGAATTTGCTAGCCAATTATTTATACTAACGTTGGACATTTTATGAATTTCAATTACAATATTTTTTAATCCACCGATTTCCAATAGTTCTACCAGATCGTCTATCGTATATGTTCTTCTTTTTTCCTTTAATTTAAACATTTCAGTATAAAATTTCCTTGTGCCTGGTGGCGGTATGCCCTCTGATATGACAAACTTTTTCCCTGGTTTTAGAATTCGTGCGCATTCGTTTATTGCCCTGTCGTGATGTGCAATGTGATGATAACACATTCGAGCAGTTACTATATCAAAAGTATTTGATGAGAACTCAAGTTTTTCTGCGTTCATAGGCAGATATCTAATATTTTCCATTTGACGTTTCTTTTTTGCCACATTTAACATAGAATCAGAATAATCAATTGCGTCTACGTTTCGGCAATATTGTGCTAAGATATGAGCAATTATGCCTGTTCCAGTTCCTATGTCGCACGCTAGAAAATCAGATTTCAAATCACATATTTTGAGGAAGGTTTCCATGTATTGATCTCTATTTGTCCATTCTAAATTGTCATATTTTGATGCCCTGACTTCCCATTCAAAGAGACCCATGACTTCACCTTGTTCTTAATTCTAATTTTTGACTGAATCACAATTTTTTCTAAAATGCCCGAAATACGTTATTGCTACTGTTATTGTTGCTACGAAAGAAAGTATCGCCCAAAATAAAAAGACATTGCTCCATGCACCTTTTGTTTCTAACACCAAATAAGGAACTATTAGACCTATAGCAACCGTTCCTATATATCCCATACCATCTATAAATCCTGTAGAACAAGCTACTACATTGTCTTTCATAAATCTTGAAGGAAGAGTCGTGACTAGGAAGACGTGTGGGCCATAAAGGAAGGCACTTCCCGCCAAAAGAAGTATAGTAACGCTTATCCCGTCTGCATAAGGGAATAAAAACCAAGTTACACCCATAAGTGAAAGAAAAACTATGCTTGTGAAATCTTTTTTCCAAGGTAATTTCAAGTAAATCAAAGTACCTAATATTCCTGCTATAGGAACAAGAAATACTTTCAACCCTATCTTACCCATTTCGGCAACAGAGAAATTTCCAGCAACGAAGAAATACAGCGGTATCCAAGTTAGGACTCCGTATCTTACCATGTTGAGAAACATTAAACTAATTCCACTCATTACCACAGGCATAGTGAATGTCTTCTTAACCTGGGTTTTTATAGCCTGTTGTGGTTTGAATTCCGTCTTTGGTTTTGTTAGGTAGAGTAATATGCCTCGTCCTATCAAAAATATACTAGATATCCAAAATCCATATTCCCAGCCCCAAGCACCTACCGCGAATGCTGAAATCAAAATAGTTATCGAACTTCCAAATTGATAAGAACAACCCATTACTGTTGCGGATTTCTCTCTTTCTTCGTTGGTTTTCCAAAGATGAGCATTAGCTCTAACTATAGAGGACCAAGGCATTGCCTGGAAGAAACCATCGAAGCACTCTAATGTCAGTAAAGTCCAAAAGAATCCAGCTGTAAAACCTAAGAAAAAAGTAACAATTCCTGAAAGAACCATACCTGCAGAAATGTAAACATAAGGGTTGAACCTCTCAGAGATTTGTCCATGTAAAAATTGTCCTATTGCGTAAACCAACATAAATCCGGTTGAGATCAAACCTAAATTATACATATTCAGGTCTTTATATGAAATCAATAGCGCCGGGATAATTATGCCTAGGTTCACTTTTCCGAAATATGTTAGAGCATAACTACTCCACAAATTCCAAAATTGTTTATTCATTTTCTATTCCTCCTTATCTCTTCTTTTATCTTCGTTGAAGATATCGCAGGATAATATGGAGTGGTGATAACCTTGCCTCCGAATTTCGCCATAACCTTTCGAGCCTCATTAATATCATTCTCTTTGTGGCTACTTGATTCCATCAAGACATCCGGGCGAATATCCTTTACATTGGGTAGCGGTGAATATGTATTTTGTGCAACTACGAAATCGTTATATTTAATTGATTGAGCAAGTAGCATACGTTCATCAAAACTTAGGACTGGCTTCGCTTTTCTCTCCATCACTGCTTCATCGGTCAATATTCCAACAACAGAGATTCCTTCTTTGCCTACCACGGCCTTTGCATTTTGCATCTGTAACAAATGTCCGCGATGGACGAGATCCAAAACATAATAACTATACACAATACGTCTTTCACGATCCAATGTTTTTCTTAATTTTTTCGTATCGTGCTCTATTTCTCTGATTACGGAAACTTTTTCACCGACCCATTGTCGAGGTACATAAACAACAGCACCACTGCCATGTTTAGTGGCAATCTTAGAAACAATTTCCTTGCCATGAATAATAAACTCTGCCATATAAAAACCATATATTATATGTATATTATATGTTTTTCGATGTTTTCAAAATCTCTATAATTTATCCATAAATTTTGCCAAAAGTACAGTAATTATCGTACGTCCATCAGTAATAATCCCATCAATGATTTTTTCAATTACTGAATTAACATCTAGCAATTCCACATCTATAATTTCATGTTTTTCTCTGTTTGTTTTTCCCTCTTTTAGATCCTTTGCAATAAAAAGGTGATAAATTTGATTAGAATATTCAGTTGAAGGGTGATAAGACAGTACCTTCTCAATTTTTCCTGCTGTAAAACCTGTCTCTTCTTTTAATTCACGTTTTGCACAGCTTTCAGGCGTTTCATTTGGCCAAACATGTCCTGCTGGCAGTTCAAGCGAAACAGATTTTATCGGATATCTATATTGTTTGGTCATCACGATTTTACCCGATATTATTGGTAGTATGGTAACAACAGGTATTTTTTCAACTCGATAGTAATCAAGCTTTTCCCCATTTGGTAGTATTACAACATCTTCAAAAACCTTGAACAAAGGAAAATCCGCCTTCTTTTTTGATTCGATTGTTTTCCATGACATGATTGTAACAGCCCTAAAAAGTTATTTTACTTATAACTTTTAACAGTTATAGCACAATAAATATATCCCACGAACCCAAGTAAAAGCCTAACTAACCCAAATACTGAGATTTGATTTTTTATGATATCCTTGGCCGAGTGTTTCTCCCAGATATCTCCATATTTAAGCCCTAGAAGTTTTCTTCCGTATCCATACCAAAACGATTGTCTTAGAAACGCCATAGGCGTTCCTTTTGGCCTGTAGTATAACTTTGCTTTTTTGTTCTCTATGAGCTTATACCCTGCGTCAACTGCTCTAAGGTTTATTTCTAGATCCTCTGCTGAAGAGAACCATGGATCAAATCCACCGATTTTGTCTAGTATTTCCTTTTTGTAGGTGGTATTTGTTCCAGGGTATGATACGTTTACACCTTTGTGAAAGAGCTTTACATTTTCTATTTGTTTTATATGCTCATTTCCCTTCGATACTAGTTCTCCAACAACTATATCCGCATCTTTAAGTCCGTTTCTTATTTCTTTTATCAAGTTTTTATCCGCTACGTCATCGCCTCCAATGAATGTAACTGCGTCGCCTGTAGCTTGTTTTATCCCGTAGTTCATACTTTCTGATCTTGTTCCAGGGTGAATAAAAAGTTTTATGTTTTTGTTTTTCCGAGAAAATTCCTTTACAATTTTTTGTGTTTTATCTTTGCTGTCTGAATCTACTATGATGACTTCGTATGGCTCCTCCTGGTTCATCAAACTGTTAAGGAGCTCGCCTATGTTTTTCTCCTCGTTTTTTGTTGTCAGAACAATGCTGATTTTCGTCATAAAATTGTACAGATAGATACTTTGGACGTTTATAAAAATTTAGAGAATTTACAAATTTATTGTTTTACCTGTTTCCAACGACTTTCTCGTTGCTTCCATAAGTTCGACCGTTTTTGCACCAACCTCTCCATTGTTTGTAACGGTTAGTCCTTTGTTTACGGCATCCACGAAATATCTTAGTTCGTCACCAAGCGTGTTGTTTTCTTTGATATTTAAGTTCCTTCCTTCGTTCGTACCTTCAAAAATTCTTACGTTTTGCGTTACAGCTTCGATTTTTGCGCAAGCTTTTCTACCGATTAAATCTACTTCTCTCACTTTTTCTGGTAATGTCCAACTTATTTCCGTATGGGTCATTATGTTGTTTGGTAGTTCGCATACTATGTATGCGGTGTCCTCGAGATCCTTTTTCATGAAGGCCTTTCCAAAACAAGTTACTTTTTTAGGCCATAGCCCCGTCAGATAGTTCATTATATCGTAGATGTGTGGCATCATGTCAACGACTATGTCAAGTTTCTTGTCTGGATATATTTGGGGCATCCATTGGATTGTCCATTGGAATCTTAGGTGGAATAAATCTCCGAAGAAGTCTTTTTCAACCAGTTTTTTAACCTCGTTTATCGCGTTGTTATATCTGAAGATATGGCCGACTGCCAGGATTCTGTTTGTTTCCTTTGCGATATCTACCAACTTGTATGCTTTCTTTGATTGAAGGGTCAATGGTTTTTCGACAATCACGTGTTTTCCTGCTAAAAGTGCTTTTTTGCAAACCTCAAAATGGGTTTCATTGCTCGTGCAGATGCTTACTGCTTCGACATCCGAATTTAGTACGTCATTGTAATTGTTTGAGACGTTTTTTATGTTGAATTGCTTTTTGCATAAACCAAGATTTTCTTCGCTGAGGTCAGATACCCAAAGAAGATCTACATCCTTCATCTTTAGATATTCTTCGATATGCTTTTTTCCCCAGCGACCAGCGCCTATCACTCCAATTTTAATTTTTATCACCTATTGAAAAACTCATGTATTTTCTCTGATATATATTTTATTTGCTCATCCTTTAAACCCGGAAACATAGGTAGGTCCATTGATTGGGCAGATAATTCCTCGCTTTTTGGGAACATTCCTTCTTTGTAACCAAACATCTTCCTATAAACTGGTTGTAGTGGTATTGGTGTAGGATAGTGAATGAGGCAGATGATATTGTTTTCCTTTAGATATTTGAGTAACTCGTCTCTTCTCTTTGTTTTAATTTCGAATAGATGATATGCTGGTTTTTTTATTTCAGAGTCTCCAGGTGGTAAGATGATTTCGTCAACGTCTGAAAGATGTTTGCAATATTTTTTTGCAATGCTTCTTCTTTCCTCGACCCATTTTGGAAGATATTTTAGTTGTACTCTACCAATCGCTGCGTTTACCGTATTTAAACGAGCTGTGTAACCCACTATGGTATGCACATCTTTTGGATGCTGGCCATGGTTTCTCAAAAGTTTTATCATTTCAGCGATTTTTTCATCGTCTGTTGTGACCATTCCGCCGTCCCCACAGACCGTCATGTTCTTCGTCGAATAAAAACTGAAGCAGCCCATTGCAGACCATCTTCCAGTCATTTTTCCTTTGTAGATGGCTCCGTGTGATTGTGCGCAGTCTTCTATGACGAAAAGGTTGTGTTTTTTTGCTATATCGTTTATTTCTTGCATATCTGCAGGGTGACCATACAGGTGTACAGGCATGATTCCTCTTGTTTTTTTGGTTATCTTTTTTGGTATCTGATTGTAATCGATTAAGTATTCGTCGTTTATATCACAAAAAGTCGGCACACCATTTGCGTGTAAAACTGAGTTTGATGTTGCAATGTATGAACTTGCAACTGTGACTACCTCTTCTCCTGCCTTTAGGTTAGCTGCAAGAAGGGCTAGATGAAGTGCGTTTGTTCCTGAGCTAACGCTAACTGCGTGTTTCGTTCCTACGTATTTTGCAAAGTCTTCCTCAAATTTATCGACTGATTCACCTAATATGTATTTTTCGTTACGCAGGGCATTTATTGCCGCTTCTTCCATTTCTTTGTTAAAGACAGGGTTTGCCGGTGGTATCTTATCCATTTTTGTCACCAATCTATTTTTTTAACGGGTTTTGCAGGGTTACCTGCTACAAGGGTTTTTGGTGGTACGTCTTTTGTGACAACCGATCCTGCTGCAACCATTGCTTTTTCACCAATTGTTATTCCACAGAGAATTACTGATCCAGCACCTATTGATGCGCCTTTTTTTACAACAGTTGGAGTTGTTTTCCAGCCGGGGTTTACAGCTCTAGGTTTTTTGTCATTGGTAAAACAGACGTGCGGACCGATGAAAACCTCGTCCTCTATGGTTACACCCGATGGAATGAATACAAAAGCCTCGATCGCGCAGTTGTTACCAATTGTAACATCTTTTTGTATTTCAACAAAGGCAGCGATTTTGCAGTTTTTGCCGATTTTACATCCAAAAATGTTTACGTAATCCCTTATAACTGTGTTTTCTCCGATATCTGCTTTTTCTATAACGTAATGTTTTGCAAGAACTTTCATGGGTTCCCGCAAATAACAAAAGAATATATGAACATTTTCATTACTGAAGCATTTTTTTATAAAAAAAGTGTCTTAGTAAATTATTCTAAAGTTCAAGAAGCTGTCTCAGTATCGGAAATGTATGTGGGAATCGTTCTAATAATTTTAGGAATAACTGATTTAAGTGCAGCAGATTTTGGCTCAGACTTTTTGCGTATGGGGTGCTAATCGAACTGCTTGCTGAATTACCAGCCATGTCAAAAACCGTTGCTGTGACCATGTGGTTACCAGAACCCTCATAAGTCCACTCGAAGGGGAAATCATAATCCGTAAACTGAAGCTCATCATCGAGATAAAATTCAACCCGCCAGATGCCACTTGGCAAGTCAGAGACATCTGCAATAAATTTTATCTTGTTTAAGAACATGATTTGTTTATGGAGCATTATGGTTGGTGGAGTCGTATCAATTTTAATTTCGAAGGAAAAATACCACGGATTCCCATACTGGTCGTAAACACGCACTCCAAGAGGATGAATTCCATTGGGGTCAATTGTCCATGTCCACGGCCCAGTATATTCTACCCAGCCACTACCATCGAGGTTATACTCAACACGTACTATTTCAGTACCATTAGTAGCAATAATCTCAATCCAAAAATCTATCCCAATATACCAACCATTTTCTCCCAGTTCTCCATGCAATATGACATATATGTCTCGAGATTCAGCTTTCGTCATAGTATTTAATTCTTTTACTGAACCGAGTATTGATGAATGTTTTTCAACTGATAGACTTCCAGCCATTGGCATAATGCTCATGCCCAAAAACAAAACAATTATTCCACAAACCAAGCCTTTTCCAAAAATACCATTTTTCATGCTTTTCCTCCCTCGAATCAACAATTAAATCTTTTATTTATTCTTAAATCTTCTGTTAAACAAGATTTTGCAACATTTTAAAGCAAAACAAGGATTATTGTACAAAAGTTCTTCATCAGGTAAAAAATAAATCATTTGGTTCTAATGTGACTTCTGAATTCTTCCAGAGCTTCCAGATCCCCTATATGATAAAATCTTTCTTGCACCTCGAAAGCCATTAATTCACGTTTTTTGACCAACTCAGAAAAGAACTGCTCGGTTGAATACGGAGTATCTTTAGGAATATTTTCTAATACACTTTTTCTTAAAACGCTCGTTCCGTAGTCAACATAAATCATATCTCTCGTTCTCTCTTTTTCCCCGTAGCCTATGACCATATTATCCTGAACTATCAAGTTACTTCTGTCGTACTTGTCTTGGTTTTTGTAAACTACCATTAGAGCAGGTTTGTCATGCTGCGTAAAGTGATCGCGGATTTTATGAAAATCTACATTGATATAAGAGTCCCCATATATTATAAAAAAAGTGTCTTTAAGCAGATGCTCAGCATTTTTAAGTGCACCGATTGCGCCAAGTAGTTTTTCCTTGTCGTAGCTGTATCTTATGTTTACATCGAACTTTTCGCCGTTTCCAAAGTATTCCTCAATCTTTTCAGAAAGATGACCCACGCACAGAACAATATCCTTTATTGATTGTTTTTTTAGGTTTTCAATTTGATACTCTAAAAATGTTTTTCCCTCTATTTCTACCATCGATTTCGGCGTATATTTTGTAAGATGGCTAAGTCTTGTAGCAAGTCCCCCACACAATATTACGATCTGCATAAAATCATCCTAAAGATTTTAAAATCTCTTTTCCGCTTTTTTGAATTCTTCCCAGGCTTTGTCAAACTCTTCTAAAGTAGAAACTGTTGTTTTATGGTACGGCATCTGCTTCAATATTTTATATGGAATGGTAATGATATGCGGATTTCCAGAGGCAATGTCAATCACGTCCTTTGGATCTCTGATGCTTCCTACGATAAGTTTTGTTTTGTAACCGCCCTTGTCAATAATCGCTCGTGATTGTTTGATTACTTCAACTGGATCGTCACCACTATCTCGGATTCTGTTAAAGAAAAGACTGGCGTAAGACGCACCAGCGGTTGTTGCTAGTAAAACTTGGTTTGCGCTCATCATGGCAGTGACGTTCGTTTTTATTCCCTCGCTTTCAAGGATCTTTGCTGCTTTAACTCCACTGCCATCAGGGAGCATTGGAACCTTAATTACTACGTTTTTACCCCACTTGTTGCATTTCCTTGCAGTTTCAAGGAGTTCATCTAGGCTATTTGGTCCTTCGAGACTAACAGGAAGCGGATAAACCAGTTTAAGTATCTTCTTTGACTGCTCTTCGAAATTACACCCCTTCTCTTTTAAAAATATCTTCTGGTTGGTAGTGACACCTTTTATTATGCCCCACTCTAGTATCTCTTCGATTTCGTCGATGTTAGCAGTATCTAGAAATATTTCCATTTTGCTTCCTCTTTTAACTCTGGGTAATTAAAGATGCCTTAAATAAAGTTGGCGCTATGAAGTCAGGTTTTGCCTTTTCATCATCCATAACTCTACAAATATCACATTTCATTCTTCCAATAAATATTGTTTTACAACCCGCATCTATGCCTGCCTTTATATCAGTTATACCATCGCCGATCATCCATGATTTTGAAAGTTCGATGTCATGCTCCTTTGCAGCCTGGAGAATCATGCCCGGTTTTGGCTTTCTGCAAAAACAGATTTTTTTGTACGATCCAATTTTTGCTTCAGGATGATGAAAGCAATAGTACTCGGCATCTATTGTTGTGCCTTCTTTTTCAAGCTCTTTCTTCATCTTTTTTCCGATCTTTTCAAAAACAGCAATAGTGTACTGGTCTTTTGCCAGACCAGGTTGATTTGATACGATAATTACCTTGTAACCCTGTTCGTGAAATTTATTAATCGCTTTTGCAACGTCTGGTAAAAGTTTAAATTGGTCAACTGTAAACGGCGAATCTACGATGCCCATTTCTTTATGGTAAACAACTTCGTTTATTACACCGTCTCTATCTAAAAAAACAGCCCTGCTCTTCATCTTAATCTTTGTTTTCCATTATCTTTTCTTTTAGTCTGAAAACAATCAGATGCTGGAGTACGACATGGAACGCTTCTACGTGTGGAGTGGCGTCGAAAGGTACAACTATGCAGACGTCTGCAACTTTTTTCATCACCCCGCCGTCAAAACCTGCAAATCCTATTGTTTTACCGCCGTTTTTCTTAACGTAGTCCATCGCTTTTAACAAGTTCTGGGACCAGAGACCGGCTTTATCCTTTCCTGATCCGCCATGGACACTTAAACAAATAAGCACATCTCCTCGTCTATAAAGATTTTTTAACTGCTCTATAAATAAATTCTCGAAACCCTCGTCGTTTATCAACGCAGTCATCAACGGGATATTGTCATTTAGACAATAAGCTTTGAAACGCTTTTTTCCATCAACCGTAGTAACTTTGAACAAGTCGCACATGAAGTGGGTTGCAGTTCCAGCTGAGCCGCCATTGCCGCAGAAGAAAACCTGGTTGTCATTTTTCCAAGCGTCAAATAAAAGCTCGATCGCCCTGTCGATATCCTCTCTAGAAACATTGTCGCAAATTTCCTTGATCTCGTCAAAGTACTGCTCAATTTGTTTTTGATTTTTCATAAACAATCCTCTCTATATGTTTTTCATGTTTAGTATTATTTTTGATCCTTCAAAATCAAAATTGTATCTCATTCTTTTTAGTCCTTTTTTAGACATTGTTTTTATAAATGTCGTTTTTTGGTTGTTGTTTCCGCTGTGGTAGAACATGAAGAACCCGCCACCGCCCGCGCCCATGATCTTTCCACCGAGCGCGCCGTTTTTCTTTGCAAGTTCATAGCATTCATCAATAAATTTGTTTGATATGTTTCGTGACAATCTTTTCTTTATGTTCCAGTGTAAATCTAAGAACTCGCCAAACTTGTCCACATCCCCTTTTTCAAATGCCTTTTTTGTTTCCAATCCAATTCTTTTTATTTCGTGCAACGTCTCAATAGTTTCAGCTTGATTTCTTTTGCTTTTTTCGTTCTGCTCTTTAAGGATGTTTGATGCGGATCTTTCAATACCTGTGTAGAATAGCATCGTGTTGTTGCGTAACTCATCTTGGGCTTCTTCGCTCATCTTTATGCGTTGGACGGTCACCTTGCCATTTTTTGAGAATGTAAGCGAGGTTATTCCACCTACAGCGCTTATGTATTGATCCTGTTTGCCAATGGGCTCTTTCAGAATATCGATTTCGATTTTACAGGCCTCTTCTGCAAGTTTTCTCTGGGATACAAACTCCCTTTTGTATGTATGAAGTGCGTTTAGAAGTGCTATGGTAAAACTACCTGAAGTTCCAAGGCCTGAGCTACCGGGCATATCGGACAAGGATGTTAGCTCTATCCCCTTTTTGACCTTTAGAAGTTTTAATGCTTCACGAAAAATGTTATGATCAATATTATCTACGTTTTTTACCTGTTCGGTTCTAGAATAGTTGAGTTTTATGTCATCATCGAATCTTGTATGAACGGTCACAAGTGTGTATTTATCTATGGCCGCTGCGACAAGAGCGCCACCGTATTTTGAATAATATGATGATAGATCGGTGCCTCCGCCACCAAGTGTTATTCTTACAGGTGATCGTGAAATTATCATAATTTTTCTCCTTATTACTATGGGTTATCAAGTATTTCTCTTATAGCTTTTCTTATGGCCTCGTCAGAAGTATATTTTGCCGTCCATCCTAGTTTGTTTAATTTGGTGGAATCCAACTGAAAACGAGGGACATCCCCGGGCCAACCTCTCTCTCCGCCAGTATATCTGAATTTAACGTTTTTTAACCCCACCTCTTCTATAACCATCTCTGCGATACTTGTAACGTTTGTAGTGCTGTAACAACTAAGATTGAAAAGATTCATTTGGTCGTTTGAATGTCTAAAACCGTACAGCATGCCATCTGCTACATCTGTAACGTAGAGGTATGGTTTCTGCTGATGTCCATCGCCCAGTATCTCTAATTCTCTTGGGTTTTTCTTTAGTTTATCGATAAAATCAACAATTACCCCATGCGTACCTCTAACTCCAACGACATTTGCAAATCTGAAAATCCAAGCCTGAAAACCAAAGGTACCACAAAAGGCGCTTATCAATCCCTCCGCGGCAAGTTTTCCTGCACCGTAAAGAGATATTGGTAGGGTTGGACCGTAAGTCTCTGGGAATGGGACGCCATGTTTTTCGGCATATACCACACTACTTGAGGAAAAAACAATCTTTTTGATATCATTAACTCTCATTGCTTCAAGAACGTTGTAGGTTGCAATTCCGCCCTGCTCCAAATCTAACTTTGTTTGTTTTTCACCTAGTCTGACGAACGGATTTGCTGCAACGTGAAAAACAACGTCATGATTTTTTATCTCTTTTTTAACTCGTTTTAGATCTAATAAATCTGCTTCAACAAATCTGAATTTGTCGTTTTTCATGTGTTTTTTTAAGAATTGTTTGTTTCCAGAACTCAGGTTGTCATAAGCGGTGACTATGTAGCCTTCATCGATGAGTTTATCCACAAGATGGCTCCCTATGAATCCCGCACCACCTGTCACAAAAGCTTTCATAATATTGTCACTATCTGTCGGCTTATATTACCTTTGTTTAAGTATTTTTTCCTAATCGATCAACAAAAGAATTTTTATAATAAGGTAGGATTACAATTATTGGTGTGGGGATAAGATGGCTCAGATTCATAGAGAAGGATTGATGTTCAAGTGGAGTTCAAAGGACCACGAGATAGTAATAGGTTTCAAACATGTAACCCATAGTAGATGCAGTGTATGCGGAAAAAGGATACCTCCGGGCAATACAATATGTGACGAGTGCTTCGATAAAAATAAAAAAATAAGTAAAAAATAAGTTTTATTACAGTTAATTGTTGTACAATTAAGAGATAAAAAGGCCCTAGTATTTACTCTTCTTTCTTTATGTTCGTTGCTTTTGGACCTTTATCAGTTTCTTCAATTTCGTACTCGATACTATCTCCCTCTTTTAGGAAGATTCCTTGCGGTAAGGATGATCTGTGTATGAAGATGTCTTTTCCATCTTCCCCTTCAATAAATCCATACCCTTTTCTTGAGTTGTACCATTTTACTTTTCCGTTCATTTTTTTCCTCCTTAAACTTTGGAGTTTGTGTTCGTGCAAAAAAACAAAAACAGGGAAGTTCCAAAAACTCCTTCTTTTGTTTTGCTTTTTTTGCGATTACCTGCATAAACCTATAACTTAAATATATTTCTGTTGAACGTTTATATAAGAAGAAAATATAATGGTGGTAATGCTTTACGAAAAAATCCTTTACGAAATATTCTGGATATTTATTTTAGCAGTTTACACTTTTTCTGTGATTTTTTTAACTAAAAAGATTTATGACTATATGATCAAAAAAAAGTTTAAGAAGAGCGTTGCAGGATATTATAACAGGAAGTTCATGCATATTCTTGGCGGGGGGGTTGTAGTTCTTGTTGTTCCGCTTGTTTTTAGTGAGCCTTGGTTTCCATTGCTTGCTGGCGTGATTATAGGATTAATTGTTCTTGTTGCGCATAGATCGGGAAATGCATTCTATTGGTTCCAATCCGAAGATAATTTGAACGACGTTACTTTTTGCTTCATGTGGGGCATTGCGATTTTTGTTTTGTGGGAGATTTTTGGGTCACCGTGGGTTGCTGTTATTCCTCCTGCATTTATCGCGTTTGGCGATGGAATAACAGGTATCGTTAGAAATTTAGCTTTTAAGGAGAGACGGAAGCATCCTATCGGTAATATTTACATGATGGGGGTTTGCATTCCAATCGGTTACTATTTCGCTAGTTTTGATGGAATTGCATTATGGGGCGTTCTTGCAGCTATTGTGGCGTCACTCTTTGAGAGGTACGAGTTTGGAATAATTGATGACAATGTGTTAGTAACAATTAGTGCAACAGTCATTCTATTGGTAGCAAAGTTTGTTCATTAGTTTAGAATTATAAAATTTTACGGGCCTGGCGGGATTCGAACCCGCGGTTTACAGCTTAGGAAACTGTCGCCCTATCCGGTCTAGGCTACAGGCCCAACGAGCGGTGTTATAATAATATAAATTAATATGCTTTCCCTAAATAAAAGCAAAAAATCTAAATAAATCCAAGGCTCAATTTCTAAAATCGAATTATAAAAATCATTTTAAATTCATTTCTTATTGTGATGCTAATGTTGTTTGATGATCCATACGTATATCAGAAGCTAATAACGGTACCACCTATGGGAATCATTGATACTCTGTTATATGAACTTTCTAAAAAAGAGTTAAACTTAGACATATTGCTGCAGAAGATGTTCACTACCAAAAAAGCTCCAAATACTTCGGATTTAGACATAATAGTCATTGGAGGATGCCCAAGAAGTGGGACAACATTGGCAAGAGCACTAATAGGCATGCATCCAAGAATCGCCGCCCCGCAAAGCGAATGTCATTTTCTAGCTTCTTTAAAAAATCCTAATTACTTGAAAAATATTTTCGATTTTTCTTCAAAAGAGATCGACAATATAAAAGAAGAATTTGATGAAGAAACTATTAGATTCATAGAATATGTTTTGAGATTGTATATGAAGAAAGAGGGTAAACAGTTAGTTGCGTTAAAAGCCCCAGTTTATATCACGCTTTCTGATGAACTTTTCAATCGTTTCCCAAATATGAGACTTATTCATTGCCTTAGAGATGGGAGAGATGTTGCGTGTTCTCTAAGAACATTCCCAAAGAAAAGAATCGTAAATTGGAAAGCTGTCCCTGTAAAAACGAGAAATTCATTTGGCTGGTGTGTAAGAGCATGGGTGGCACATGTCAACAGCGGAAGGAAGTCGATGAAATCTGATAAATATATGGAAGTAAAATATGAAGATTTAGTATATGCGCCGATAATTACTATGAAAAAAATATTTGACTTTTTAAATTTAGAAATGCCCGATGAAGATCAACTTCTGAGCTATTATAAATTTGAAAAAGATGAAAAACATCCACAAAATATTGAGATTGGACGAGCAATTTATGAAAAATCTATTGCAAGATGGAAAACAGACATGAGTAATGGTGAAAAAGAAAAGTTTAAAAAAATGGCGGGAGAGCTTTTGATAACGTTGGGCTATGAAAAGGATCTGAATTGGTGAGGAACATTGGCGAATCCTTGGTTGTTATAAAACTATAGTTTTCTATGTTCAATTGTAAACGAGGCAGTTGAAGAATCAGTATCAGGTGTATCCTGACTTCTTAGCTCGCTTAGTCGTATTGCTTCAAAGGCTACTTCTTTTTTTGTAAGCAACTTAGTCAACCCTGGTATATGTCCGTCACCAACTACTGCAACGACCTTGCCGTATTTTTGACTAGCAGACGCCAGCTGCTGAACCATGTAGAGATTCCTCTCGTCGATTAAAACCCGTTTTATCGTTGGAAACTTGTCGCCTATCTCTTTAATGTAAGTATCAAAATTACCTTCAATCTTTTTCAGCTCTTTTTCCACACGTTTCTTACTTATAAATAAACCACCTACGCCAGAAAACATCAGCTTAACCTTTTCAGAAAAAGACATGGACCGAAGCATTTTTGCAAACAGATGCTGTGCATTCATATCAATGAATGCCAGTGGAAGCTGATGTGTTTGGGCATAGTTTATCGTCGTAAGCATCTCTTCACCGGCAGTCACACCGTACTGATTTGCCATGTCCTCCTGAAACTTTGCAAGTAATCTGTAGATGACTGGGAGGTTTTTTCCAGCTTCTTCGTAAGCTTTTGGATCTGTTTGTTTAAGCATCAGCGCGTTGTATCTCTGTGGGTCAAGCTCGACACATAGTATCTCGGGCTGTTTTTCATCAAAAATGTTGATTAAGGCTTGGGATAGATTGAATACGTGCCCGGTTCCAATGAGTGTAATCATGTTAACAACCTATTTTGCAGAAATTTGTAATGAGATGTATTTCATTAAAGTATTCTTTTTTCAAATATTCGGCAATAGTCGAAATTATTATAGACGATTTTAAATACCATGAGATACAAATAGTATATTATGTGTAACGTAATAGACGATTACCAAGAAGATGAATTATCTGAAGCTTGGTTAAAGATCGAAAGAAGGATACGTCCCTGTTAATTATCCTTTTTTCTAACCTTTTTTTTAATACCGATAATGCTCAGGTTTGTATGGCCCCTCAACTTTTACTCCGATGTATGCTGCTTGCCCCTGTGTAAGCTTCGTTAACTTCACTCCAAGCTTACTAAGATGTAAACGGGCAACCTCTTCGTCGAGGATCTTTGGCAACATATACACACCAATATCGTGCTTTTTCGCCCATAACTCCAATTGCGCAAGTATCTGATTGGTGAAAGAATTACTCATCACAAAACTAGGATGGCCATTCGCACAACCAAGGTTCACAAGACGCCCCTCCGCGAGCACAAAAATCTCATGCCCGTCAGGAAAGAGGTACTTATCCACCTGTGGTTTGATGTTTATTTTTTTTATACCCTTTACTTCGTTCAATTTACTTACCTGGATTTCATGATCAAAATGTCCAATGTTGCAGACGATCGCCTGGTCCTTCATCTTTTTCATGTGCTCAACAGTAATTACTTCCAGATTTCCTGTCGCTGTCACATAGATGTTACCTTCGCCTAGAGTATCCTCAACGGTTTTCACTTCGTAGCCTTCCATCACTGCCTGCAACGCACAAATCGGATCAACTTCTGTAACAATCACCCTGGCACCAAAACCACGCATTGATTGGCAACATCCTTTACCTACATCACCATAGCCACAGACGACAACGGTTTTACCGGCAACCATCACATCGGTCGCTCGTTTAATTCCGTCAACAAGACTCTCTCGGCATCCATACAGGTTGTCAAACTTACTTTTTGTAACAGAATCATTAACGTTAAACGCAGGGAAAAGCAACGTCTTATTTTCCAGCATCTGGTACAGACGATGTACACCGGTCGTCGTCTCCTCAGAAACCCCGCGGATCTCTTTTGCAATTCTCGTCCAATGCGTTGGGTCTTCTCTGTATGTTTCCTTCAAGCAGGCCATCAGCTCCCTGAAATCTTCTCCATCTTTGCTGTAATCCTTATCCAACAATTTCGGATTGTTTTCAACTTCTACGCCCCTGTGGACCATGAGGGTGGCGTCACCGCCGTCATCAACTATGAGCTGAGGTCCCTTTCCGTTACCGAAGTCCAATGCCTTCTTGGTGCACCACCAGTAATCCTTCAGATTTTCACCCTTCCATGCAAAAACTGGGACACCGGCTTTTGCGATAGCTGCAGCGGCATGGTCCTGCGTCGAAAAAATGTTGCAACTTGCCCATCTTATAGATGCCCCTAGTTGAACAAGCGTTTCTATAAGCACCGCGGTCTGTTTTGTCATATGTAGACTACCGGTGATCCGTGCGCCCTTCAACGGTTTTTGAGTGCCATATTTTTCACGGACTGCCATAAGTCCTGGCATTTCCTTTTCAGCAATCTCTAGTTCCTTTCGTCCCCATTCAGCAAGACCGATATCCTTAACCTTATAATCTTTTGTTTCCATAATTCTCTCATCCTTTTCATTTCAATATTAACTTAGCATCAACAACGCAAACGTCATTTTCATAAACAAAAACCGGGTTTAAATCCATCTGGTCAATGTGGTCCATCAACCCTTCCCCAATTTTAGATACCTTCATAATCAGATCGATAACCAATTTTTTGTTTCCCTTGAGATTTCTGAATCCCTCAAGAAGTTTCTTTCCCTTTATCTCTTCAACCATCTGCTCAGCGTCGTACCTCTCGATTGGAACAACACGAAACGTAACGTCTCTGTAAAGCTCAGTAAAAATCCCGCCGATTCCAAACATTATCGACAGGCCAAACGTCGGGTCCTGAACAAGACCGATAATAACCTCGACGCCTGGTTTTTCCATCTGGTCCACAAGAAAACTCTCTTTTGGGAATTTTTTCTTGAACTCTCTAAACGTCTTCCTAAGTTCATCAATATCTTCGATTCTCAGTTTAACGCCACCGATGTCTGTTTTGTGAAGTATCTTTCTTGAGCATACCTTCAGCGCCACAGGAAATTTCAACTTTAAATTATCAAGCTCCTCAATTTTATTTACTAATTTATACTTCGTAGTTTTTATCTCATACTCTCTCAGCAAATCTTTTACCTCGTTCTCAGCGAGAGGCCCTTTTGTTTCTAACAATTTCTTCAAATCTTTTTTCATGCTTAAACCTTTTTTCTGTTGTCGACCACGCGTTTTGCCTTCAAACCTTCTTGCGTAATACTATTAGGCGGTAAAACTGTTACCCTCGGCGTAAAAACTATTACTGCGTTTATCGCGTTTTTTAGAGTTTTTTCTAAGTTTATTGCTTCGTCTTGGTTCAATCTGTTTTTGCTTTCTACCTCTATGGTTAACATATCAACATCATCTTCAGTGGTAAGAACCATTCTCCAGTTACCACCGACTTTTTCGTTTTTCATCAGAACAGATTCAATTTGACCTGGGTATATGTTGGTGCCACGAATAATAAGCATGTCGTCACTGCGTCCCTTTATTGTAGTGTGTTTCACGTGCGTTCGTCCGCACTCACAAACCTTTTGATCGTAGAGTTTTGCAATGTCTCTGGTTCTGTATCTCAATAACGGCATCCCTTCTTTCGTTAGAGTCGTTAACACAATCTCTCCTTCTTCTTCTGGTCCCACGGGCTCTAAGGTTACCGGATCTAAAACTTCTATTAAGAAATGGTCCTCCCACAGATGAAGGCCGTCGTGCTGATCGCAATCGGTTGAAACACCTGGCCCACACATCTCCGTTAGACCATAGATGTCATGTACGTCCATGTTCCAAATCTCGTTAATGCGCTTCTTCAAACCAGGCGTGAACATCTCGGCTCCAAAAAGACCGTTTCTAACTTTTAGTTTCTTTGGATCAATTCCCATTTCCAATGCAACCTGGGATAGCCTCATCGCATAAGATGCCACACCAGAGATAAAAGTCGTTCCGTAATACTCCATTAATTTAATCTGCCTCTCGGACTGCCCCATCCCTGAAGGAATAACGAGTGCGCCAACTTTTTGTGCACCATAGTGAAAACCAAATGCGCCAGTAAATGTTCCATATGGTATCGGGTTCTGAAAAATGTCTTTTTTAGTAAGACCTGACATGGAGAGGCATCTTGCCATAACCTCGCTCCAAACATCTATATCGTTAGGCGTGTAACAAACAGTTACAGGCACGCCAGTCGTACCGGACGAAGCATGCAACTCGATACAGTTATCAAGCGAGGTGGCCATCATGCCAAAAGGGGCGTTAACTCTTAGGTCATCTTTTGTTGTGAATGGTAATTTTCTAATATCATCAAGGGTTTTAATGTCTTCAGGTTTTAACTTCAGATCCTTGAATTTTTTCTTGTAAAAGGGGACGGTCTCATAGACGGTTTTTACGGTTTTTTTAAGTCGTTCAAGCTGTATTTCTCTGATTTTTTTCCGTGGCAACTTCTCCATTTCAGGGTTAAACATACTGTCCATAAAATTTCTCCATGCAGGGAAATACAAATATCTTTTATAATTGTTTGGCGAAGTAAAAATATATTTTATGGTGGGGTTCACCCACCATTTTATTGAGATATATTCGTTTTAGTTATTTACACTGTTGTAAACTTCCAAATTGGACTGCTGGTGGTTTTAGCATCGCCAGTTGGAGGTTTATCCTTAGCTACAATCTTCCAATAGTATGTAGTGCCAGACGTTAGTTCTCCAAGGCTGAAATTGGTATCACCATAACCAGAAAAGACTAGTGGTGGTGTTGAAGTTGTTCCAAAGTAAACATCATAGGTCATTGAATGGCCATCAGGATCGCTACAACTCCAGCCTAGATCAGCATTCAAGTCAACGCCTGTGGAATTATCAACTGGGGAGGGGTTACTGGGTGCGTTTGGTGGGTTGTTTGGTTTACGATACGTTTTTTCTATTTGTTCCCAAAGAGTATTGTACAATGATTCAACCAACGGTCTGATCTTTTCTGGTATTAGAGGCAAAAATTTATTCATTGTCCTGTCAGAAAGGTTTTGTATTGGTCCTAATATCACCCACATAATTTTTGATATGAGGTCCTGAGTTGATTCTGATTTATACGGGAATTTGGTTTCCCAGAAAGTTTTCCACGAATTTTTTATAGTATATTTAAAACTTTCAACGTTACTTACGGAGATTTTAAATGGTTTCGAATCACTTGCTGAGTTTCCTGCTGAATCTGTAACTGTCAGTTTGATGGTATAATCTCCCGTTCTAAAAGTATACAGAGTAGGAATTGTTATGTTTTTCAAATCTTTGCCTTCAAAATAAGATTTAGGCCAACTTTGCGTACCTAAAAACGTTGTTGCTGGTTGCTGGAGTTCCCACTTATAACTAACAATTTCATCTCCATCAGGATCAAAAACTTGTCCATCACACTTTATCCAACTCTTCTTGCTGAACAAACTAGATGTAGCGTTTGAAGCTAGAACGATAAGTAATTTGTCGCCTACAAATGGTAAAAAGCCTATCGCTCCCAATCCAGGTATGAACGGTCGATTACTATTCGGGAGATTAACTAAAACTACAACCTGTGGAGGATTATTGATCTTAGCTAAAATACTAACGGATGTCGTGATTTCTTTAGCGTTGTCTGTAACTGTCAAACTACATGTGTACTCGCCCGATTGCTTATAGATATGTGTAGGATTAGTCTCATTGGATGTTTCACCATCACCAAATTCCCAATGATATTTAGGAGTTCCTTCTGAGCGAAGCAACAATGATGAAAAATTAACTTCAAGAGGGACCGTCCCTATGGTTACATCAGCAAAGATTTTTAAAAATGAAGAAGTTGTTCCAACTCCGCTTTCTGCGGACTTTGCTATGTGTTCCGCTTCATATGACCTCGATAATGAAAATACGGAAATACAGATAGTTACCAGCATCACAATAAACATTAGCAATTTGCTTTTATCCATCTAATACGTCCCCCTAAATATTTTCCTCTGTTAAATATACTTGTATATAGAGCGATATATAAAGTTATTGTTATTATAATAACAAAGATATTTTTATTGCAACTTTAATATGCTGTTTTGTTACGAAAATAGCAATCACGTTATATTTTGGTACATGAGTTTATTTTCTTAAGTTTGGTAACAGGGCTTTTGTTAATACTTGATATGTTCCCATATGAGCGACAAAAGTTTTAAATAAAGAATCCTCATCCTATGCTCCTACCAATTTCTAATAACTGGTGATAAATCATGGTAAAAAGCGTTTATGACTTCATTGGAGACAAATGGAAAAAACCGGATCTTTCATATAAATCTCCGCAGCAACAGCGTCTCATTCAGTGGAGAAAAGAAGATAATTTTCTTAGAGTAGATAAACCCTTGAGAGTAGATAGAGCGCGATCACTAGGGTACAAAGCAAAGCCTGGTTACGTAATAGTAAGAGCAAAGGTTCGAAGAGGCGGTCTTAGAAAACCGAATTTCAGGGGTGGCAGAAAACCATCTAAAAGAGGTATAAGTAAGATTACCGCCAAAAAGAACGTGCAAAGAATCGCAGAGGAACGTACAGCAAAACGTTTCCCAAACATGGAAGTTTTGAATTCTTACTGGGTCGGGGAAGACGGGCAACAGCATTACTATGAGGTTATTCTTGTAGATCCTAGCCATCCTTCTATAATGAAGGATACAAAAATAAACTGGATTACTAATCCTTCATGTAGCCGAAGAGTCCTCCGTGGCAAAACAGGCGCCGGCCAGAGAGGCAGAGGTCTTTTGCACAAGGGTAAAGGTGCCGAAAAGGTAAGACCTAGCATTCACGCTAAACAAAATAGATAAAAAAATTAAAGGGAAAGAATTCCCCTTTTTTAATTAAGATTTAACAGGTGTCTTAGTATTGGGAATGCATGTGGAAATTTCTCTAAAAATCCTAGTAGCAATGGGTTGTTTAGTCCTCTGCTTTTAGACAGCGTAACAGTAATTTCTAGTGTTGTCCATGCGCTTTCGTCACCAACGGTGTCTTTTGCTTTTACTTTGATTATGTATGTTCCTTTGGCATCCCAGGCGTGGTTGAATGGAATTTCTGCTCCGGATAGGTACGGTCCTAGTCCTGATGCTCCGTTTCCGTCACCCCAGTCTATGTCTAGGTAGATGTTTTGACCTTCTGGGTCTGTTGCGGTGATTGTGTAGAGATATTTCTTAAGTGGTTTTATGCTGCTTGGTCCTGTGATAGTTGGAGCGCCTGGTGGGTCGTTCAGAACGATCTCCATTGTTAATGGTTCTGACCAATCGCTTGTGGCACCGTTTATATCTTTTGCTTTCACTTTAACATAATAGGTTCCCAATTCAGACCAAGAATGAGTTGATGCTATAGTTAATCCGGAGGTGTATGGTCCAAGCCATCCGCTGTTACTTCCGTCACCCCAGTCAAACCAGTAGTAGACCTGATCCCCATTTGGATCCGTGGTAGCGGTGGAGAATATATATACTGCATTTATGACTCCATGGGTTGGTCCAGTTGGTTTTGGTGGTGTCACCGGTGGATCGCTTGTGGTAACAGGGCCCATAGTCAGATCAGGATTGCCCCAGATAGATCCCCATTGAAACATTTCGTACCTTGTGTAATCCCAGAGATTGTTGGTGTACATCTGTCTGAGCGACCACTGAAGTGCCTGACCCTGTGTATATTCGCCTGAGGTGCAACAAGTTGTGAAAAAGTAATCAAACGACTGGCTAGAGCCTGACATTGGGTTGTTCCAGCCTGGGCATCCAAAGGCGACTTTGTTGGCACCAAGGAATCCAATGCCACCCTGCTTCATCATCGCCTGACCAATATTCAGGTAATCTGTGTCTGAGTTGCTGCAGGAATCTGCAAAGATAATTGAAGGATAATCGTCATTCAGGAAAGTACAAGTGACCTCATCGACAAAAGGCTGTGATGGATAGTATTCATAAGCAGCGGATTCTGATCCATGTCCCGCCCAGTCCACGAACGCATAGGATCCTTCAGACCAGACTGTCTTTACATTGTTATACGTCAGATCATAATCGCATGGATGCGATGATTGTGCATCCTCATACATGCGCGTCATCGTCCAATCGGTCATCCAATCCTGATCGACTTTTGCTTCCATAAGTACTGCATTGTCTGTGTCCGACCAGAAGAAAGCACCAAGAAGAAGGATATTCTTCTTAAATGAATCATCTGTATTTTGCTCATAGGCAACAGATTTTTCGCAGATGCTTTGAACGGTCGCAGCGTCGTTCCATGGGATACGACCAACGCTTACTTCAACCTGAAAATCAATGGGATCGGAATTTTCCCCGTATTGATGATTACCATTTGCATCCCAGGACTCGCTGTCAGGAAGTGAGAGTTCGGCGTAGTAGTAATCAGTTTCGGTCGCTCCATATCCAACATCCTGTGCTGTGTGTCGCATCGGTACGCCATTGTAATCACCAACTAGGCACACATATTGGATACCCCATGCACTTGACGGATATTTTTCTAATAGAAATGCTCTCATTTTTGCAGCAAGGTCATAACCAGCATAGTTATCATTAATCCAAGACGTTGTAACAACATTCACGCTTCTTCCCTTGGCAGCTTCCCAGTCTGCAAGTGGAGCTACTGAAGAGGCTAACTCGTCAGTGGTAATTATTACGTAATCATACGAATCTCTGCCTGATGGGCCGCTTGGGTACCAATCCTTCGCCTGGTCATAGTTTAGGACTATCTCTTTTGCGATTTTCTCGGTCTGTGGAAGATTGTCGATCATTATATCCTTTGTCGAAAAATCTTTAGAAATTGTGTATTTGACAGACACAGAAATTGTAGAATGATAGATCAACTTACCAGAGATCGGATAGTATGTTAACGGGTTCACCCTAATATCAACGAGGTTATATTTTCTGTAACCTCCGGTACCAACGATTTCAGCAACGGATGCTGGGTAAGGATTGTTATTTTCATAAACCGATTTGTAGTTCTCATTGTATCTGTTCTGCTCCTGCGCATAAATGGCCGGGTCCTCTTTGCCTATCGCCCGCGGGAGTGTCGATGGAATTACATTATAGAAACCAGAAATAACCGTATCCTCGGTTTCATAAATTATGTCCACAACCTTGGCTCCTGGCGGAATGGCTATAGAAAATATCTTCGATGGTAAATTTGGTTTGCCTGGAACAAGCAGTTGGCCAAAACCTCCCGCAGAAATATAATTTCCTTGTCCCGTATTTTCGATTTTGTAGTCTCCTACAGGTATCGCGACGCTTATTTCGCCATATACCTCTGTCGTTTCAATCTTATTGTTAATCACACTGGCGCTGGCAAGTACGCCGCTCGTCAACAGCATACAAACTAAAATACCCACTACAAATTTTTTCATGAACTACCTCCACAAGTTAACAATCGTTATCCTATATTTGGATATAATACTTTCCTAAAACCCAAGCTTTTTTACCTTACGACCATCACCGGTTTGTGAGCATATTGTACAACTTTATTTGCAACACTTCCTATCAGATATCTTCCAAGCTCGCTTTTTCCCTTGCTGCCAAGCACAATTAAATCTACATCCAATTTATTTGAGACGTCTATGATTATTGCAGCAGGGTCTCCCTCTTCAATCATGCCAGTGATAGTAAATTCATGTTCGCCGAGATCCCTTATTACATCAGAGATTACTATCTCAGCTTTTTTTTTCAAATTCTGATAGATCTCATCGTCAACAAAAGTTTTGTCAGAGGGACTAGGGACAACAGCCAAAAGGATAAGCTCGCCGTACTCCTCGATCAACATAAGGGCTCGATTAAGAGCTTGCTCGGCCCCCTCTGAGCCGTCAAAACCAACTAGAATTTTTTTCATTTTCTATTTTTCTCTCCAAACAGGACCGCCAGAAGCATCCTGTATCTCAAATCCAATATCATCCAGGTCCTTTCTAATATTGTCTGCCGTTTTCCAATCTTTTTTCTTTCGAGCTTCTTCCCTAATCTCTAAAAGCAGTTTAATTAATTTTTCAATATTATCTTCCTTTGCATCTCTTTTATATTTTGAAACAATCTTTTGCAATTTTTGTAGAAGATCTTCATCAACAGAAACTTTGCTTTCAACTAAATTTGGTTGGAACAAAGTCAAAACATTTCCTAATCTTATTAACTTACCAAGCGCGTAGATGCACAATTTTTTATCGGGTTCAGGATTATTCTCAAGATAATAATTGGTTTTATTTACAAACTCAAAAATAGCGGATACTGCCTCAGGCGTATTGAAGTCATCATCCATCGCATTTTCAAAGTCTGATACGAAATCATCAATTATATCGAAATATTTCTTTGCTTCCTTGTCCAAACCTTTTTTGTCTAATTTATCAACGGTTTTGTTGTCAGATAAACTTTCCAATTTTTCCTTCAATCTGCATATTCTAGTCAAACCTTTTTCGGAATTCTCCAAAGCTTTGTTACTAAAATCAGGTGGACTACGATACTGTGCCTGGGCAAAGAAAAACCTAATAACTTCAGGGTTCCATTTTTTAAGAAGTTCGCTTACATTTACGATATTTCCGATGGATTTGGACATCTTCTCGCCATCAACTGTGAGAAGACCTATGTGCATCCAGTATTTTGTAAACTCTTTGTTAGTCGCAGCCTCGGCTTGAGCAATTTCGTTTTCATGATGAGGAAACCGGAGGTCCATTCCACCGCCGTGAATATCAAATGGAAGACCCAGATATTTACTGCTCATGGCAGAGCATTCAATATGCCAACCAGGTCTGCCGTTACCCCATGGACTATTCCAGTTGGGCTCTCCGGGTTTTGTCGCTTTCCAAAGAGCAAAATCATAAGGATTTCTTTTTGTTTCTCCAGGTTCGATTCTCGCGCCTGCCTTTATTTCATCGAGGTTTTGACCGGATAGTTCGCCGTATTTTTTGAATTTTTCAACAGAAAAATACACGTCACCATCAGACTCATAACCATATCCTTTCTCTATGATTTGTTGTATCATCTTTATCATGTCAGGTATGGTTTCTGAAGCCTTCGGGTAAATATCTGCTCTTTTTATTCCAAGTTTATCTAGATCGCCTAGACATCTATCGGTGAAACGACGCGAATACTCTAGAGGATCTACATTTTCTTTATTTGCTGCTGCAATTATTTTGTCATCTACATCAGTGATGTTCTGAACGTAAGTAACATTGTAACCTTTGTATTCAAAGTACCTGCGTATTACGTCAAAAGCAAAATACGTACGAGCGTGACCAATATGAGCGTCGCTGTAGACAGTCATACCACAAACGTACATCTTCACTTTTCCCTTTTCAACAGGTACGAAATCTTCTTTTCGTCTTGTAATCGAGTTGTATATCCTCATTGCCATTGTAAACACTTAACTTTACTTGCAAATAGTGATAAAAATATATAGTTTACTAATAAAAGATACAAATCCTTTAAATATCATTTTCCTATGCAAAGAATGGAGGTTAAAATTTATGGCAATAACCGGTTCTAAAAAGGGAAAAATTGCAGTACTTACTGGAGGAGGAGACGCTCCAGGCTCAAATGCTGTTATAAGAGGTCTTACCACAAAGGCAAAAAAATATGGTTATGATGTTTTAGGTCTTTGTGATGGATGGGCCGGGGTACTTGATGGAGGTAAAGAAAAGCCCCTTGATCTTGATGACGTAGAAGATATTCATATGATGGGTGGAACAATTTTAGGTTCGTCAAGAACCAATCCGTATAAAGTTGAAAAAGGTGTAGAACAAGTAAAAAGAAATCTTGAGAAACTAAATTGTAAATATCTTGTTGCAATAGGTGGAGAAGATACACTTGGCGTTGCAGCAAAACTTTATAAGGATGGGATAAAGGTAGTAGGTGTACCAAAGACAATTGATAACGATTTATCTGAAACAGATTATACTTTTGGTTTTGATACAGCAATTACTCGTGCTTCAGAAGCAATAAGAAATCTTCACACAACTGCACAGTCACATCACAGGGTAATTATTGTTGAGGTGATGGGAAGACATGCGGGTTGGGTGACTCTTGAAGCAGGAATTGCAGGTGGAGCACACGCAATACTTGTTCCAGAGGAAAATTTTGACATAAAAACTCTTGTAAAAATTATTAAAAATAGAGATGAAAAACGAAAGAATTACACAATTATTGCGATTTCCGAGGGGGCTGTTCCAAAAGGCGGAGACATAAAATGGAAAGACGAAAAAGTTGATGCATTCGGCCATAAGATCCTGGGTGGAATTGCAGAGCAGCTTGCAGAGAAACTCGAGGAAATTACTGGAAAAGAATGCAGACACGTAGTTTTAGGTCACTTACAAAGAGCAGGAGCACCAACTGCATTTGATATCAATTTAGGAACACGTCTTGGAATCTTTGCAGCAGACATGATAGAAAACGGCGAGTTCGGAAAAATGGCAGCCCTTCAAGGAACTGAAGTAGTTTCAGTACCCTTTGAAGCAGCTGTTGGAAAATTAAAGACAGTTCCAAAAGAAAGACTCGATGAAGCAAAAATATTTTATGAATTATGAGGTGAAAAAATATGCCACTAGTTCCAATGAGACAAATACTAGATGAAGCAGCAAAAAAAGGCTACGGAGTGCCACATTTTAATGTAAACAACATGGAACAATCGCAAGCTATTATGAGCGGTGCTGAAGAAGTAGAATCTCCTGTTATTATGGCCGCATCAAAAGGAGCGCTAAAGTATTCTGATATGATATTTTTGAGAAACATTATGAATGCTTGTATTGAAAAATATCCAAAAATTCCTATAGCACTTCATCTTGATCACGGAACAAGTGTAGAAATATGTCAAACAGCAATTGGTCTAGGTTTTTCATCTGTTATGATGGATGGATCCTTACAAAAAGATGGAAAAACACCAAGAGATTTTGATAGCAACATTGAAATCACAAGAAAAGTAGTAAACATTGCTCATCCTCTTGGAATAACAGTTGAAGGGGAACTCGGTTGTCTCGGTGGAATTGAAGATGGAATAGGTTCTGGACGAGAAAAATTAACAGACCCTGGCCAAGTAAAAGAGTTTGTAGAAAAAACAAATGTTGATGCTTTAGCTGTTGCAATAGGAACAAGTCACGGTGCGTACAAATTCAAAATCAAACCAGCTCCAGATAAAAACCTACTCGCAATGGACATTATTAGAAAAATCCACGAGCTTTGTCCAGACTTGCATATGGTAATGCACGGCTCATCATCAGTACCACAAGAATTGATCGCCCAGATAAATAAATATGGTGGTGCAATCCCAGAAACATATGGAGTTCCTTTATGGGCAATTCAGGAAGGAATTAAAGCAGGGGTGAGAAAGGTAAATGTTGATACCGATCTAAGACTCGCAGTAACTGCCACTATCAGAAAGTTCTTGAAAGAAAATCCTGAGCAATTTGACCCGAGAAAATATTTGGGGCTGTCAAGAGATGCAATGAAAAAAATTATAATGGAGCGTTACATAAAGTTTGGCAGTGCAGGTCACGCGTTTGATTATGAGCCTATGTCTCTTGATGATATGAAAAAATTCTACGAAAATGAATAAATTTGGTTTTTATTCCCTTTTTTAGCCTTTAAATTTATATATTATAACCTTATTCAGGACTTACTTCGCATATATCTTGGAGTAGGATAAAATGCCGCGAACTAATACAAAAAAGAAAAGCAAATCCGAACCAACCGGTTCAACTGATAAAAAACAACATCCTGAGTGGAGCGCACTTAACCCGAGGGAAGTTGAATCTCGTATCGTAGAGCTTGCTAAATCAGGGAAATCTACAAGTGAAATAGGAATGATTTTACGGGATCAGTATGCAGTTCCTGATGTGAGAGTTGCAACTGGTAAAACAATTTCAGAAATAATAAAAGAGAACGAGTTGACACCGGAGATTCCAGAAGATCTCAGAAATCTCATCAACTCTGCGATGCAGATTAGAAAACATACTGATAAACACGCTAAGGATTTTCATAATAAAAGGAGCTTGCATTTAATGGAATCCAGGATTAGACGTCTTACAAAGTATTACCAAAGTCAAAATAGGCTTTCAAAGGATTGGAAATACAGTCCTGAGCAGGCAAAACTGATGGTTGAATAATCACTATCTTTTTAGATAGTGCATCCTTTTACTTTGTGTACATGTCAGACGAAGTTACAAAACTAAGCAAAAAAGCGGCAGAAATTATTTTGTCATTTCCAAAATTAACTAGAATGAGAGTTGTTTCTCATTACGATGCTGACGGGATTTCTTCTGCCGGCATTATTTGTAAAGCTCTTCGTCGTGCTGGTTACGATTTTCATGCAACGTTGATGAGAAATCCTTTTGACAGAGGATTGGAACGGGTTTCGAAAGAAGAAAACGAAATAATTATTTTCTGTGACATGGGCAGCGGTCAAATTGAAACGATAGAAAAAATGGGTTGCAAGTCTATCATCATTGATCACCATCAGTACATTAAGAAAAAAACAGCAGACAACGTCCTCCAAATTAATGCAAATCTATGTGGCCTTAATGGTAACTACGAGGCGTGTGGCGCGACTTTGTCATATTCCGTAGCAATTGCTCTTGATCCTGAAAACGAGGATTTAGTAACCTTGGCAATCGCTGGTGCAATGGGAGATAAACAGTACATCGGTGGCATGAGCGGTTTCAACAGAACAATCCTTGACGAAGCAATTAAAAAAGATTTTATTAAAGAGAAAACTGAGATAAAACTGAATGGAAACACCCTTTTCGATGCATTGTATTATGCGATAGATCCTTACTACTCAAGCATTTCTGGAAATAAAGATAGTATACGGGAATTGTTGAAAAAATTCAAACTAAAAGAAGATGTAAAAATCGAAGAACTTAGTGATGAAAGCAGAAAGCAGCTTCAATCTTTTCTAATGTTAAAATTAATTAAGAAAGGTTGTGAAAAAAACATCCTTGATACGATTATTCGACCGCGTTACAAATCAGAACCATTTAATTGTGAACTAGAGCGTTTTGCAGACTTACTTGATTCCTGCGGTAAGGGTGGAAACCGAAGCTTGGGTCTTGCGATATGCATGGGTGACAAAGGGGCGTTTGATAAAGCAATAGAACTTGAAAAAGAATACAAACAAAAAATTCTAGACGAACTTCTGAAGCTAGAAAAAGATGGTTTCAAAGAGAAGAAAGGTTTACGTTATTTCTACAGCGAAGAATCTTCGCTTGGTGGTGTCATTGCAGGTATTGCTACAAATTTTATTTTCGATAAAGAAAAACCACTCTTGTCCATCGTGAAGAAAAATGATGAACTACATGTGTCTTGTCGCGGGAATCAACATTTGGTTAACAAAGGTCTTGATTTAAGTTCAGCCATGAGCGACGCGGCTGAAAAACTTGGTGGTCATGGCGGCGGTCATAAAATTGCCGCTGGAGCGACTATCAGATCTGAAAAAGAGGAAGAATTTTTAGATATAGTTGATGGTATTATTGTTAAGCAGTTGAAGGGTTAATATGAACGTATCTTGTGATGTTATGATTGAATTTGATGATGCTGAAAAAGTAAAAACTGTTCTAAAATCTGTAGAAGTTGACAATTTTGATTTTGTAAAATCCAAAATTAAAGGGAAAAAACTGGAAGCTAAAATAAATGCTAGTTCAGTCTCTTCTTTGCTTCATACGCTTGATGATTATTTAGCCTGCGTTTCTATTGCTATGAAAGTGGTAGATAAAGATTAATAATCCGCATGTAATCCTGGTTTTGCTATGAAATTTGATTTGAAATCAAGTTTTACCTTCAGCAGTGATATTTCTTCGATAAAAAAAGAACTGGAAGGTTCGGTTTCTGATTTTAATAAAAGCTTAATTGTAAAGGATAAAACTGTTAAAATTGAGATTAATAAGATCCAAAAAAATCTGTTGTCTTTAGATATTTCTTCCGAAGGACTTTTCCGTCCGCACAACGCTCTTCTTCAGCTCAAAAATGTTTTAAGTAGGGAGTTCGGTAAGAAACATCATCTTGGAATAAGAGAAATAAAAATTGAAGATTACACAATAGAATTTGAACTTGAAAAAAAACCGTTAAAAGAGTTTACAATTCCATTCGCAGATGTGGTTATAAAAGAAAAACGAGCGTCTATCATTTTGAAAAATGTTGATGAAGAATTTTTACAGAAAAATTATATCGACAGAATGATCAATTTAGTTAAAGAGAAGGTTGAAAATCAGTATTACGAAGGTAAAGGCGAGTTTTGGAAACTTATTTGGCAGTCGGAAGAAAAAAAACCGATTTGGGCAAAAGATCCGACAGAGGAGATGGAAAAACTTGGATGGTTGAAGCAAGGTCCTACAAAAGGCAAATGGTTCTATCGGCCTCAAGCAGCTGCGATTCTAAAAGCTATGGAAGAAATCGCAATAAAAGAAGTACTGAAACCGCTTGGGTTCCAAGAAGTAATTGAATCAAATATCAAACCGTTTGATATATGGCTGAAAACAGGTCACATGGAAGGGATGCCTTATGAGTTCTACTACGTAGCTGAACCTAAGACACGAGACGCAAAAGATTGGGAAAAGTTTGTTGATTTGACGAAAATAACCAAGGAAGTTCCGGTTGAAGAATTAGTAAAAAATTTGAGCACACCGACCGCTGGTATTTGTTACGCGCAGTGTCCGATGATTTACTGGTCGTTTAAGGGAAAAACAATTGCAGAGAAATCACTACCTGTTCTAGTATATGACAATACTGCGATTAGCTTTAGATATGAATCCGGCGGACGGCATGGTATCGAGCGCGTAGATGAGTTCCACCGCATTGAACCAGTATATATTGGGACTAAAGAACAGCTACTTGATTTACGTGAGAAACTTTTGGAAAGATACAAACACGTGTTCAATAGCATCCTTGATCTAGAATGGCGAATGGCTTGGGTTACTCCATGGTACATGCAGCAGGCAGGGAAAATTGGAGAAACTAGCACTCAAGAGACTGGTACAATTGATTTTGAGGCTTACATGCCATATCGTGGTGATAGGAAAAAATCTGAATGGCTTGAATTTCAAAACTTAAGCATCCTTGGTGACAAGTACATAGATGCATTTAACATAAAAGCCCAGAAAAGTGAAGTATGGAGCGGCTGCTCCGGCATAGGTCTCGAACGTTGGACCACCGTATTTTTAGCTCAAAAAGGTCTCAATCCGGATAAGTGGCCAGCTGGTTTTAGAAAATATTTGAAAGAACTACCTGCTGGTATTGAATTTTTATAAACCGAAACAACTGGATTGATTAGATGGGAAAAAACTTTAAATAAGAACTCTATCCCCCTCCGATGTCAAAAAGAAGGAAAGAAAAGGACGAACAAGAAGATACGCCCTTCAAACTTCCTAAATTTGATGAGGAAGCCTTTCTAAAGAAAGAAAGAAGGAATATCAAAACTACGTTTATTTCATTTTTATTTGGCATTTTGATGGCCTTAGTATGTTTCGGTTTTTGGGCGCTTATTGGCAAAAATGGCCTTAGGTGGGAGCTAGTTTTACTAGTCGCTGTTGTTAATGCAGCCTTCTTGAAATACATCTTTTTGAAGTTTAATGTTGATCTTACTGGCTTTAGTAAGATGAATTGGTTTAGCTCTTTCGCAATTTACTTTGCTACTTGGTTAATTGTTTTCATAATAATTGCGAATCCACCATTTTATGATGATGACGCACCTCGTATCGATGTTGCTGTATTACCAACTATGCAAGAGTTAGGCGGTACGGTTAAAATAGTTGCAAAGATTACCGACAACACCCCTATTGAAAAAAGTAATATTCAATTTGATCTAACCTACTCAGACGGATCTAAAACGACTCCCGATTTTACTTTTAAAGATAACGTTTTTAAGTTTACCTTTGAAAGTCCTGACAATTTAACGAGCGATCAAGAAAATTATATTTTCAAGTTAACTGCTACTGATTCTAGTGGTCATAAAACAGAACGTGAAGGCTCTTTTTCATACAGTAACAACACAATATACTTGGCCTTGCCTGACAACGGCGCATCGGTTAGGGCTGCATCCGATATAAAATTTGGTGTCGGTGCAAAAGTTGACCGGGTTTACTATACCGTTGACGATAGCGCTGAGCTCAATGCAACTAAATTGGCGGATTATTATGTAACTAATCCAAGTTATAAAGGATGGCCAAAAGACAATAATGTCACAGTAAATGTCTCTGCTTATGTAGTTTATTACTTTGAAAATGTACCAGAGGATTTCAACAACACGATCGTTGATACAAAGTATTACACGTTTTTTGTTCAGGACGATGATAACGTTGGCACAAAAGAAACAGAAAAAGTAACATTGCCCGGCGCCCACTACGTCGTCGCTCCAGGTTTTGAAATATTGGTATTCCTGATCTCGGTCGTCGTCGCTATTTTAATCTTTAAATACCGCAAGAAGAATGAAAGTAATAAGAAATGAACGAACTAGCGCAATTCTGTAAGCATCTAAAAAAGGGTTTTACTCCAAAAATTAAAGACCCTAAAAAGCCAGTCAGTTCTTGGTCTGAAAAGGATTTTTTAAATAATAAAACAGTCGATGCTTTCGTAATTATTTTTAGAACCAAGGGGTGTTCTTGGGCTCTGAAATCAGGGTGCACGATGTGCGGATATTTTAACGATAGTTTGTGGGAAAATGTGTCTGATGATGATCTGTTGGTACAGTTTGAAAAAGCAATGAAAAATTACAATGGTCAAAAATTTGTTAAGATCTTTACATCTGGAAGTTTTTTGGATGACAATGAAATAAAACCCAAAGTTAGAAAAGATATTTTAAGTAAACTTGCAGAGACAGCCGATAAAATATCTGTAGAATCTAGGCCTGAATACATAACAGATGAAAAGTTATCTGAAATAAATGATATTTTAAACTCTAAAAACTTTGAAATCGGAGTGGGTCTTGAAACCGCTAACGATTTTGTACGTGAGTATTGTTTAAACAAAGGTTTTACATTTGAAAGATACGAAAAAGCAGCAAAAAGTCTTAAAAAACATAAAGTTGAATTGAAAACCTATGCGCTGATAAAACCTCCATTTTTAACAGAAAAGGAATCGATTAATGATGCGATAGACACAGTTGACAAGATTAAAAAATTAACTAGCACAGTTTCTTTTAACCCAACAAATGTGCAGCGCAATACGTTGGTAAATTATCTTTGGAACAGGCAGCAGTACCGTCCTGCTTGGCTTTTCAGTGTAGTCGAAATACTGAAAGAAAGTAAAAAAATTGCAGGGGATGTTAGAATAAAATGCGACACTGTAGGGGGTGGAAGTATCAGAGGGGCTCATAACTGTGGAAAATGTGATCAAGGATTTCTTAGCGCGATATCAAAATTCTCCTTGTCACAAGATTTGAGTTCTTTAGAAAAACTTGATTGTAATTGTAAAGAAAAATGGCTCGATCAGCTTGATATAGAAGATTTAAGTTTTGGTTCAATAGTTGATATTCATGACTAAAGTAAAAAATGATGAAACTGTAGTTTTAATCGATTCAAATTATAGAAAATACATGATTAACACAAATGAAAAAATAGACCGGTTCAAGGGAGTGGGTGTAATAGACCCAAAAATCCTAGTTGGAAAAGAGTATGGAAAGCAAATAGAAATTGGGAACAAACAATTCTGGATTTTGCCTCCGTCGCTCCTGGACAAACTTCATAGTTTGAAACGTAAGGCTCAGATTATTTTACCAAGGGATGCCGCTCAAATAGTCTTGCATTGCTCAATTGAGTCTGGACATAGAGTTTTGGAAGCAGGCATTGGTTCTGGTGCGCTGACTATTGCTCTTGCAAATGCTGTTGCACCTAACGGAAAAGTAATTTCGTATGACAACAGAGAAGATTTTATCGATCACGCTACAAAAAATTTAATAACTGCAAAAGTCGATAAATTCGTAGAAACCAAACTCAAAGATGTTACAACAGGAATTAAAGAGAAGGATCTTGATGCAATTATTCTTGACATACCAAATCCGTGGGATGTGGTGAAACACGCTTACAGAGCGTTAAAACCAGGAGGATATCTATGCACGTATTCCCCGCTTACGTCTCAAGTTGAAAACACTGTTAAAGAAATTAACAAACAAAAATTCATCGAAGTAAAGACTACAGAAAATATTCAGAGAGAGATGATCGTATCTGAAAATGGAATGAGACCAAGCTTCGATATGCTAGGTCACACAGGTTATCTTACATTTGCTAGAAAAGTACTATAGTTTTATCCCACGCTGGTTCTGATAATTCCCAGATTTTTTATCGTAAAGTTCAGAGGGAATCGAAGACATATTTTCGAATACAATCTGACAAAAACGATCCCCGATTGGAATTTTTATAGGCTCGTCATTTGAATTAAAACAACTGATCGTGAGCGTTCCATGAAACCCTGCATCTACCTTCCCAAAACTTGCCATGACACCTTTCCGAGCATAGCTTGATCTTATCCAAAGTTGAGAAGTTATTTGTGGTCCCATTTTTACAAATTCTTTTGTACTAATTACAAACCACGTCAATGGCGGTATCGTTGCAGTTCCTTCTTTAACATGGTCGTTTGTTTTTTTTATGTAAACCTCATCGATTGACAAATCGTAACCATTTGGTGTAAGATTTTTTTCGTTAAATGGCTCTATGTTCAAATCTTTATTTTTGATAGAGCTTTTTATGTCAGTATCTGAAAGAATGGTCATAAAATTCACATTTAAGGTTCAGTGATAGTAACACTGTTTATTTTTACATCGTTGAGTGGCCTGTCGTGCTGGTTTGCATCTACTTTCGATATTGCTTCTACTACGTCCATGCCCTCAATCACTTTTCCGAAAATCGCATGTCTGCCATCAAGCCATGGTGTCGGTGCGACTGTTATAAAAAATTGGCTACCACCAGTGTGAGGACCTGCATTTGCCATAGATAATACCCCTTTAGAATCGTGTTTCAACGCAGGATGAATTTCATCTCTAATTGTGTATCCGGGTCCTCCCCCTCCAGTTCCATGGGGGCATCCCGCTTGTATCATGAAATCTTTTATTACTCTGTGGAAAATTAGTCCGTTGTAAAATCCTTTATCTGCTAGTTTTACGAAGTTTCCCACGGTTAAAGGTACTTTGTCTCCGTCAAGCTTCACTTTAAAATTACCCATGCTTGTTTTAAATTCTGCTATTTTAACCAACATATTTTTCAATTCTCCTATATTTTTTAGCCGTTTTCTATTGTAATAATATCTATTGTTATATCATTTACTGGCCAATTACTCAGCCCATATTCTGTAGTGGTATCAACCGCTGCTATATCACGAACGACATCAATCCCTTCCACAACTACGCCGAACGCAGCATAACCATTGGCATCAACACCACCAGGCTCGAGTTGTGGTTGAGGTCCATCATCAATAAAAAATTGGCTCGTTGCGCTATTCGGGTCACTTCCTCTAGCCATTCCTATCGCTCCATCAACATGATGAACCTCAGGATTTATTTCAAGATTAATAGGACCAAAAGGACTTTGCTTCTGGGTTCCATCGGCTTTAAATCCACCACCTTGTATCATAAAACCATCTATCACTCTGTGGAATACAAGACCGTTATAAAATCCAGCCTTTGCAAGGTTAATGAAGTTATTAGCGGTGTTTGGTACTTTATCCTTATAAATTTCAACTTTTATTGTTCCCATCGACGTTTCAATCACTGCTATTGGGTTACTTGTGGTAGAACCATTTGAATTAGTGGTTTTTTCATTTTCTTTAAATGGATTGAAGACTAGGATAGTTGAAGCAATTAGTACTAAAACAATTACTAATACCAAAAAAGGCAATAGCAATTTATTTTTTTTAAAAATACTTCTTTTAGTTACGGGTCTTGATCTTTTTCTCTCCATCTCTGATATTTTATTTGATGGCATACAGAAAGCAGGAATAGAAATCTAATAAATAAGTATTTTGAGTAGTAACGTTATACTTTTAATCATCTCGTGGGGAAGTATTTAAACATACAAGTCAAGTGATATTAGTGCAATTTTGCAAACCAAAAAATCAAAAGATTATTCCGTCTCAAGCTAAAACTGAAAAGCAGGGTAGTGTTTGCGCTCTTTGCAGAGGCACAAAATTTTTATGTGGTAAATCCCGTTGTCCCGTTTTGGTAAGATACCATTCAAAAAATAAAGTTAGACCTTTGATTGATTCATTAAAAATTGGAGGTGCATCGCCTCCCAGTGTTTTTATAGGGAGATACGGCTATCCAAAAATTTCTATAGGTCCTATGATACCCCCAGTCATGGGTGATACCTCTCTTATAGATACGCCTGAACTATGGTTAGACCGAAGCATGGAAGATATAGTGGATTTCCGCTCGATGCTTGTGAGAGGAAAATATAATGTTGATGTTTTTGACGTCGAAAGTCCAAATAAGATAGTAGGTTACACTAGAGAGTTGGCTCTTTCAAAAAATAGTGTTTATGCAGAGGCGATTTTCGAAAAGAAACCAGATGGCAGAGTAGCTTTTTATGACGAAGCGCAGCCTCACGGTCCTTCCGCTCCACTAAAAAAATTTGATATCTCTAATCCAAAATACGAACAACACATTGAAAAGGCGTTTTATGACACTGATCTAAAGGCAAAAGATGCGGTTTTAGGGTTGTACAAAGACGGTCTGGAAGTGTCAAAGATTCAAAAGGCGTTTAGCGTTGGAGCCTTCGGCATTAGAAAGAACCGACGTTTCGTTCCTACGCGCTGGAGTATAACGGCCGTGGATTCTACCCTTGGGCAAAATATGATGGAGAAGACAAAGACCTATCCTTGGATTAATGAATGCAGGGTTTACTATACAAACCAATTTGATAATCGGTGGGTCGTTTTGATGGTACCTTCCGAATGGCAGTACGAATTGATAGAAGCGTGGTATCCAAATACGACTTGGAATCCTTACGGTTCCGGTATTTCCATATTCAATAGTTACGAGTTCTATGGAGGTAGAACTACATACGCTGAGATAGGTGGTTGTTACTACGCAGCGCGTCTAGCTGTAAATGAATTATTGAACAAAGAGCATCGTCAGGCCGGAGTAGTAATTATGAGAGAGGCTCATCCAGGTTATATAATGCCCATTGGAGTATGGAATGTTCGCGAAAGCGTGAGACGAGCATTGAAACAACCTCACCAGAAATTTAATACTTTGAACGAGGCGCTAATTCACGTATCAAATAAAATGGATATACCCTTGCAGAGATGGATAAGAAACAGTGCTGTTCTGAAAAATCAGCTATTCCAGAAAAAGCTAGAGGATTTTTAGGAGATTCCTATGAAAATTAGAGAGGTAAGTTGCAAATCAGCTTTGTCGCCATCATCACTTCCAGGTTTAGATTATTCTTTGAATCCTTACAGAGGTTGTCAGCACAGCTGTGCCTATTGCTACGTCCCAAATGTTTTGAGGATACCTAGAAACGAATGGGGATGTTTTGTAGATATCAAAAAAAATATTCCAGTCATTCTTTCTCAAGAATTAAAAAAGAAAAAAATCGGTGTTGTCGGTCTCTCTACGGTAACAGATCCATATCAACCCATTGAGAATAAATATAAACTTACTAGGTACTGCTTGGAACAACTTTTAATTCATGATTTTCCAGTTTTCATCCAAACGAAATCAAAACTCGTGCTGAGGGATCTTGATCTTATTTCTAAGTTTTCTAACGCGGAAATAATGTTCAGCATTGGAACTTTGAATGATGATGAAAGAAAAGTACTGGAGCCAGGAGCTTTTTCTATAAATGATAGGTTAAATGCTCTAAAAAAATGTTCAGATGAAGGAATAAAAACAGCGGTATTTTTTGGACCAGTTTATCCAAGTATAAAGATTAAGGATTTAGAAAAAATAGTTGATACCTTTATTGAAAACGGCGCAAAAGAAATAATGGTTGATAAATTTAATCTAAAACCTGGTATTCTTGAAAATCTTAAAAAATATAATATTTCAAATTTTGAAAGAATTAAAGAAGAAACTTATTTCAAAGAAATAATCGATGAAATGAAAAAATATGGTAAAAAAAGAAAAGTGGAAATTGTTAGTGCCTTCTAGTTACATTATTTCCTCGATTGCCTTTAGACAATACGTATCTCCATTACTTTTTCCAGTGGTCCCAATTGATACACCGAGGCATCCACCTCTACATTTTTTCCCGTATTTACAATCTGTACAGTTATTATTTAGATCAGATGTCTTAAAATCCCTGTTATACGAACAAAAACCTGGTTTTTGCCACATCTCAGAAATTGAATTATCGCGAATATTTCCTTCTATAAATTCTGGTGGCAGAGAAAGACAGCCTTTTACATCCCCGTTACTTTGGATCCCGATTGTAGAAATCCCTGCTTGGCAACCCGTCCAAGGAAAAACCATTACGTTTCTTAGTTTTTTTGAATAATATCCGAAACAGTGTGTACCTATAATCGGCAGTTCTTTTGTGCTGTATTTTTTTCTTGTAGATGCAATAAAGATTGCTGCTGCATAGAATTCTTCTTTTGAAAGTAGTAATTCTTTTTTGAATCTGCCTAGAGGTATTGCTATCTGCAGCTGCCATACTATTCCTTTGTTTAGCAGCATAGCTTTCAATTCCGGAAGTTCCTGGAAATTTAGTTTATTCACGGATGTTACGACTGTTGTGTTTATTCCTACTTTTTTAAAATCAGATATCACTTGGATACATTTTTCATACGAGCCTTTTATTTGTCTTATTCTGTCGTGCGTCTCTCTTTTAGCCCCATCAATGCTAATCGAAATGGCCTTCGGCTCTATTTTTCTTAGTTTTTCAATTGTATTTTCATCTACTAACAAACCATTTGACATGTAGGTGATTTTTATTCCACGGTCTTTGATTTCAGTTGAGATTTCATACCAATCTTTTCTTAAGAATGGCTCTCCACCTAGAAGTGTTATTTCTTTACAATTCAGATCTGCCAATTGCTTTGTAACGTTATTCCATTCTTCTGTTGTGAGTTCGTTCGTTCTTTTTTGTCCTGCGCTTGACCCGCAGTGGATACAATTCATATTGCATCTCAGGGTCAATTCGTATAATCCAAATCTTGGTTCGTATTTTTTTGATAGCATAATTCATCAACCTTTTTATGGAGGAGGATGCCTTTTTTGGCATCCTCGCATCCTAATTTATAAAAATCGTGTGAGGAACTCAAAGTCCTCTATGCTTGCACCGTTGTAGTGTAAAGGTTGAAACCACATTTTCCCCATCATAAATGCTATACCTATCACGACACCTGTCACGATTTTAGTTCTGTTTCTCAGTAGGGCTGCTTTTGTGTCCTTCTCTGTTATCCCCAGCGTCTTTCCTAATTCATATATTTTGTTTTCTTTCATTTTTCATATTTCCTCCTTTGGACTCATTTCTATTTTAGAGTTGGAAAAATAATTTGAAAAACAGATTTGTTCAACGATGAAGACCATCACGAGATATCTTCATGATACTCAGTGATTCCACAAAACCAGATTGTAATAAAAATTGTTTAATTTGATTAATCGAATATGAACATTTTGAAATATCTGCGATTACGTCCCAGCGAGCTTTTTTCCCTCTTTGAGAACTTTTTGATTCCGTCATCACTAAATCAATTTTTAAATCAGCAATTTTCTCAGCAATTTTTGCAAGGCATCCTGGTGTGTCTCCAAATTCAAGCTCCATTTTCACTAAGTCAGTTGTTTTTCCGTATATTGGACTAATTGTGATTGTATCTGTTTTTCTGTCTAGACTTAACAGTACATCGTCACCCTCTTTTAACACAAGGGCTTCTCTGAATTCGTTTGGAATTACCAAACGTCCTCTTGTGTCTAGTTTTATTATCGAGTTCATTTTTCACCTTGTGGGAATTTTGTGGGAATATATATTATGGGTATTTAAATTTTGTGCCGTAAATTGAGCTTACAGAACCTTTAAATAATAAAAATAAAATGTAAAAGTAGAGGGAGGTAACTATGAAGAGAAAAATTGTATTAATAGCTACAATAGTAGCAATGTTAATTGTGTTAGGCAGCTTATCGCCATCAATCTGCTCAAAAGATATAGAAACCGTTACCATAGAAGTTAACCGTTTTTATGGAAAAGAATCTAAACCTATACACACAGAAGTAGCACTTGCAGAAGCAGAAGAAATAGAACAAATTTTAATAAATCTTAACCAGGCGATTGAAAATAATGATGAACAAGCAATATCTCAATATGAAGCAATACTAAATGAAAAAGGAATATTTGGAGAAACTCATCAGAAGTTCTTTTCAAACAACAAATATTCTGAAGCAATGGAAAAAACAAATTTAGCAAAATACACAAAATATTTCCAAAATAAAAATGGGGATAACATATCAAATTACATGTGTTATTTCAACGCAATTGGTGAGGGACTCATGCTTTGGTGGCTGGGTTTAAAAGTATGGGCGGCAATTGTAAGTGCAATACAAAATGTATCAAATCCCATTGCAGCTTTTATTCTGTTTCTAGCATTATTACCATTTTTAGTCCTAACCATGCTGTTAACCAATTTGATTCCATTTAGAATACTGGCGCCCAGTGGAGTAATCGCCCTTCAAAATGGATCCATGTCTAGTTTGGGACTAAACGGATTCAAAAGACTCAAAGTTGGTGCAGATCCTGTTGGTGTAAATTTGAGCTGGTTTACTGGAATTACTATAAATATTCCTCCAATAAATGGTAGAAAATCATTTTTATTTGTTTCAGGTATTGCGGTGGAGGTTAAACAGACCGAATAATAGTCTATTTTTATAGAAAAAAGCCATCAGTATAATTTAAGTATAATGAGCGTATTACCGAGAAAATCATTAGAATACAATCTAAAATTGATAAGTGATATATATGGCTAAGGCAAGAGCAAGAACAGCATCAAGAAAGGTTAAAGACCGATGGAAGGCAAAAAACTGGTACAATGTACTTGCACCACCAGCATTTGATAACATCACTATAGCTGAAACTTTAGCGGATGCTCCGGAAGGTCTAATGAACAGGGTCACTAATGTATCTCTCCAAGATATTACAAATGATTTTAGGAAATCTCACATAACCTTATTTTTTAAAATAAACAAGGTAGAAGAGACAAATGCTCATACACAGTTTGTTGGTCACACGTTGACATCTGATTATTTTAGGAGAATGGTTCGAAGAAGGAAATCAAAGATAGATGGGGTATATGACGTTACAACTAGGGATGGAGCAGTACTCAGGGTCAAACCTTTTGCAACAACGGAGAAACGTATCCAAAATTCACAAAAAAAGATAGTCAGAGAAGCCATGAAAAAGACGATATACGATCAGGCAGGCGCAAGCACGATGTCTGAATTTGTGAAAAGTATCTTAGACGGCAAGATTGGCAGTGAGATATACAAAAACTGTAAAAAATTATATCCTGTAAAAAGAATTGAGATTTACAAGTCCGAAGTTGTGTCGCAGCCGACAGTCATGATAAAAGACGAGAAACCAAAGAAAGAAGAGCCCAAAGAGCCTGAAGAGCCTAAAGCGAAGAAAGAAAAGAAACCCAAGAAAGAAAAGAAGACAGAAGAAGCAAAGGGACCAGAGACAAAAGAAGAGAAACCAGAGGAGCCTAAGACTGAAGAGGAAAAACCAAAAGAAAAGGAACCTAAAGCGAAAAAGACAGCAAAGAAAGCAACAAAAAAAGCAACTAAGAAAAAGACGGCGACAAAGAAGAAAACCACCAAAAAAGAAGAGTAAGGCATCATCTTTCTCAAAATAATTTTTTTTTATTTATTCATTTTTACTAGTTTTAGTAAGTTATCTAAATCAAAAGCATTAAAAAAACGATACTGTTAGACTTGAGAGGGGGTTTATTTGAACCAAGATAGAGCTATCGTGGTAATCGGCTGTGGTGCCAGCGGTGGCACAGCTGCACAATTTGCAAAAAAAACTGATAGAAAAGCATCTGTTACAATTATAGAAAAAGGAAAATATCCTCAATATTCCAAGTGTGGATTACCTTATGTTATATCAGGTAAAATTCCAAAAATAGGTGATCTGGTTGAGTTTTCCGAAGAGTGGTTCAAAAAAGCAAATATCGAACTTCTATTGGATACAACCGTAGAAAAAATCGATGTTGATAATCAAATTATCAAAGTAAAAAAAGAAAATTTTGTAATTGAAAAATCTTACAGTTCTCTAATAATATGCACAGGTGCGAAACCATCTGTTCCGCCTATAAAAAATATAGAAATCAACGGCAAACTAATCGATGGTGTGCACGTTGTTAGAACCATAGATGATGCCGAAAAGATTTCTTATGAAATAAAAAAAATTACAAAAGCAACTGTTGTTGGAGCAGGGCTAATTGGCCTAGAGATGGCAGACAGTCTTTGCAAAAAAGGAATAAAAGTCACGGTCGTAGAGGCATTGCCATACATACTTGCCAACACACTTGATGAGGATATGTCTGAATTGGTGCACGAAAAGATTTCAAACAATATCGCAATTTTAACGAATCATCTTGCCACAAAAGTTGAAGCAAAAGATGGACGAGTCAGCAAGGTTCTCATAAACAGTAATGAAACCGGTAGAGAACAAATTATAGATACAGATCTTTTGATTATTGCAACTGGTGGTAAACCAGAGGTTACTTTAGCTAAAGACGCAGGATGTAAGATTGGTAAAACCGGTGGAATAGTTGTTAACGAAAAATCAGAGACATCACTAAAAAACATCTATGCGGCTGGTGATTGTACAGAATATCTTGATTTTGTTACAAAGAAACCTGTTCAGATTGGAATGGGAAGCGTTGCCGTTAGGCAGGGTGTTGCAGCTGGAACAAATGCTGCTGGTGGGGATTACAAATTGCCAAAAGGTGTTTTACTAAGTCGTACGTCAGAGTTTTTTGGTCTGGAGATAGCGGCTGTTGGGCCAACTAGTGGTAGCGCAGGAGATTTTTCTGTTGTTTCAGGCAAATTTAGTGGCTCCTCACTACCAGAATATTTCCCTGGCGGTAAACCAATAACTGTGAAAGTTGGCGTTGATGAAAAAACAGGACAAATAATTTATGCTCAAGCTGTCGGTGACAAAGCAGCGCAGAGAATGAACACGTTTGCCTGTGCGATATTGAGTGGAATTGATGTAGAAAGCTTTAGAAAACTTGAAACTACTTACGCTCCGCCGATCGCTCCTACTCTTGATGCTGTAACACTCGCATGTGATATTGTTTCCATGAAGTTAAACCGTAAAAGATAAAATGAAAATTTTACACGTTTCTGATACTCATCTAGGCTATTCTGCCTATCGTAAGGTAACTGAGGATGGAGTTAACCAACGTGAGATAGATGCATACGATGCGTTTAAACAGTTTGTAGATTACGCGATTAAATCAAAACCAGATATTGTAATTCATGCAGGTGATCTTTTTGATTCTGTCAGACCCAACAATAGAGCAATCACATTTGCAATTGAACAGATAATACGTCTTTCAAAAAAAGATATACCTTTTGTAGTAATCGCTGGTAATCACGAACATCCTAAATTAAAGGAAACAGGACACATTTTTAGTGTATTTGGTCATATTGATCAGGTATATCCTATCTATAATGCAAAATACGAAACTCTACCTCTCTCTATAAATAAAGAAAAAATAACTATACATGCGATTCCTCAGTGTGAATTAAAAAAACAGTTTGATGAGGAATTAAAAAAAATTAAGGTTGATTCTAAATCAGATTACAACATTTTTTTATCTCATGGTGCAGTGACTGGAATAAAAGAATTTAGTATGAACGAGTTCAACGAGCTAGTAATTCCAACAAAAATTATTGAGAAAGATTTTGATTACGTTGCTCTAGGTCACTATCATAAATATACTAAATTGTCTGATAATGCGTTTTATTCTGGATCTACTGAACGTTTTACATTTGTTGATGCCGAAGATAAAAAAGGTTTCATAGAGCTAGAATTAAGAGATGGAAAACTGAAACATACTTTTGTTGAATTAAAAAACAGACCAATGGTAGATCAGAAGCCAGTAAAATGCTCAAATCTTAGGTTAGACGAAGTAATGAAAAAAATAAAACAAATCATAAGAGAGATAGAGCCAAGTGGGAAAACATTTAGGATCACGCTTGAGAATATACCTGTTAACATCTACAGAGGACTTGATTTTAGCGAAATCAGAAAAATGAGCAGTGAAGCGGTTCACTGCGAGATAAAAGCAAATGTATCAAAAGAAGATGAATTAAGACCAAGCGCAACTTCTAAAATAGATGCATTGGCAAATGAATTTAAACGATTTTTAGGAAACCAGGATTTGGACGAAAAAGAAACTCTTTTGGAGCTTGGAATAGGTTATATTGAAAAAATAGAAGCAAGAGCAGAAAAGAATGATACTTAAAACTCTTTCATTAAAAAACTTTAGAAAATTCAAGAGTGCAACCATTGATTTTCCAGATGGTATAATAGGAGTCGTTGGTCTAAATGGGGTTGGCAAGTCTACAATTTTTGAGGCTATAGCATGGGTGCTTTATGGCTCTGTAGCTGCAAGAACGCCCGCTGATCAGATTAGACGTGGAGGAGTGACATCTTCTGAATCTTGCAGGGTTGAATTAGACTTTATTTTTGAAGAAAACAACTACCGGATAGTTCGTGAGATGTCCGGAAAAAATTTAACTACGACTGCAACCGCCACTGTTAATGGAAAGATCGCAGCAACTGGTGCTGAAGTAGTAAACAAGTACATTCAAAAGAAATTAGCTATGGATTTCAAATCTTTTTTTACATCTATATTTGCTAAACAAAAAGAGCTCAACGCTCTTTCTGCTATGGTTGCAAGTGAAAGAAGGCCTTTGATACTAAGAATGCTTGGGATAGATTCACTTGATGATGTTATAAAAGAAATAAAATCTGATAAAAAAGAGAAAGATGTTTTAATAGAGCGACTGAGTAGTGACCTTTTAGATGAAAAAGGCAAAGACAAGATCGACATTTACAAAAACGAAATTAAAAACTTGGAATTAAAAAAAGAAGAAATGGAGCGGTTTACAAAAAAGTCAGAAGAAAGAATTCAAGCTCTTAAAAATGAGATAACAAACTTGGAGAAAGATTACACAAATACCAAAAAAGAGTACGAGAAAATAAATGAGAAAAAAGAGAAACTAACTGAAAAAAAAGCTCTTTTTGAAGATAAAAACAAACTGCAAGAAGAAATCAAAAGTTTAAACAACAAAATTAAGGAGAGACAAACAACAATTGATAAAGAAAATAAAAAACTTGATACTTTTAAAGAGTTAGAAGAAGACATAAAATCTACTGAAAAACATCTTGATGAAATAAATTCTAGCATAGAAAAATTTGTAAAAAAAATTGAGCAGAAAAATACATTGATAACTTTGCTCAAAAAAAATATTTCTGATATTGACTCTAAAAAGAAAAATATTGAAAAGCTTGGGCCTAACGCAAAGTGTCCAACTTGTGAGAGAGTGCTATCTGATCAGCACGATGTTCTTTTAAAAAAGTTTGAAGATGAGAAGCGTAAAAATCAGAAAGAAATTGTATCTTTTACAGATGAAATTAAAAAATCTCAAGAAGAAAAGGATAAGTTTTCACGTGAACAACAGGCTTTCCTAAGAAAGAGAAATTATCTCAATAATCAACTGATGGAAAAAGAAAAAATTGATACTACAATAAGTAACATTTCAGATGAGCTTAAAAGAGAAAAGAATGAAATGGAGAGTAAAGAAAAGGAACTTAAAAAAATAGGTACCGTAACCTTTGATTTAAAAGAATTTGAAACAGTTAAAAAACAGATTGAAATCTATTACAAAAAATGCCAATCTTCATTAGATATTGTTAGTAGTAAGAAAGATGATCTAGCAGAACTAAAATTAAATCTTGAGAAAAGAGAAAGTGACAAAAAACTGTTATCGCAAGAAATCAAAAATTTGAGAGATAAAGTCTTAGAAATTGAAGAGTTTAAAAAACAGATAAAAGATGAAAAGAAAACTGTTTACTATTTGGGTGCGCTGAGTGACGTTATGTCTTCTTTCAGAACTCATTTGATATCAAGAATTAGACCTACCTTGTCGTCTTATTCATCTGATTTTTTTGAGCGCCTAACCGATGGAAAATATAGGGAACTTGAACTGGATGAAGATTACGATCTTCTGGTTTATGATAACGGAACCGCCTATGGCATAGAACGCTTTTCAGGTGGTGAAGAGGATTTAGCAAATCTCTGTCTACGTCTAGCTATATCTGAGGTTATAACAGAGCGTGCTGGTGGTACGTTTAACTTTATCATTCTTGACGAGATTTTTGGTTCACAAGATACATTTAGAAGACAAAATATAATGAAAGCTCTCAATGGTTTATCTTCTAAATTTCGTCAAATATTTTTGATTACTCATGTAGATGATATCAAAAACTATGTGGAAAACATAATTTATGTTAATGAAGATGAAAGTGGCGTTAGCACAGTAAAAGTAGAATAAAAAAATAATTTAGAGATTTTATTGGCTAATCTTTTCTAAATTTTAGTCTTTTCTTGATTTTCTCCGGTTTTCTTGCGTTAGGATCCTCCACGGGATTTTCAGGAAATATTGGAGGTGATGTGTTTTCATATGATTCTGTTGTAACAATTCCTGGTGGAGCACTGGAGAATAACTTGTTGAAAATTTCTTTGTTTGAATTGTACCATTTATGCCAATTCTGATTTTCCGATTTCAGTCTCTTGCATTCGGAATCTGTTTCTTCATATAGATGATACAACTTAGTGAGCCGCTCTTTTTCTCTCTCGTATTCAGCATGAACTTCTTCGTATTTGGTCTTGTATTCCGCGTAATCTTCTAAATCTTTATATTTGCTAAGTTGTCCGTTTAAATCAGTTATCATATTTTCTTTGCTAGTGTTTTCCTTTTTTAACTCAACCAGTTCTACTTCCATTTGATTGCGCACGCCGTCAAATTCATCGCACTTTTGTTTATATTTATCAGCTTGAGCTGCTTTGCTCTCATATCCCTCTAATTTTTCGGAGAGAGTGCTAATTCTTGCAGTCATATCATCCTCAAGTTGTTTTTTGGAAGACTCAGCCATTCTAGCTCGCTCTTCGTAGTCATGGATTCTCTTTTCAGTAGCGGAAAGTTCTTCTTCTTGATTTTTGTAGGCATCCCATAGTTTTATCAAACGTTCTTTTTCTTTTTCTAATTCCTCGCTGTATCTCTTTGCGCCTTCGGCAGCTTCCATCCTCTGTTTTTCTGCCTCTGCAACCTTGCTCTCAAATTTTTCTAGAATGTTACTAATTTCGTCTAGGTTTCCTACACCTAGCATGCTTTGAATTCTTGAGAGATCTTCTGCACTTTTTGAAAATGAATTTTTAATTGCGGCTATTTCGTTTGAAACTGTAAGTAATTTCTCCTTAAGTGAATCTATATTTTCCACATCTACAACCATCTTATTTTTTTCAGCCATAATAATTATGCCTCCCAAAGTATATTAAAGACAACAGGAATGAATTTGTTGCTATTTAAGTATTTTCATAAAATTAACAGAATGAGTTACTTATTTTTGGATTTTTAAAGCATTTTACCATTAAACTAATAAACCATTATAATAATACATATTTTGGGATTAAACCTAGTTACTAGGAGGGATGATCGGATGGGATTATTTGGGAAAGGTACCCTGTCGTCTATACTGATGAGAATTTTTGGTAAGAAGCATGTAAAAATTGGCATATATGGTCCACCAAATGTTGGTAAAACAACTCTCGCAAACCGTATTTTGCGTGATTGGACTGGAGATATAATGGGCAGTGTTTCTGAAATTCCTCATGAAACACGAAGAGCAAAAATGAAACAAAATGTAAAGATAGAGAACGGCGGCTCTTCTCTTATGATAGACATTGTTGATACTCCAGGTATTGCTACAAAAGTTGATTACAAAGAATTTATGGATCTGTGGGGTCTTAATCGAGATGACGCAAAGAGAAGAGCAAAGGAAGCTACTGAGGGTGTAATAGAAGCTATAAAGTGGCTGGAAGATCTTGATGGAGTTCTACTTGTAATGGATTCAACAGAGGATCCTTTTACTCAAGTAAATGTAACAATTCTAGGCAATCTTGAGGCAAGAAAACTGCCTGTACTAATTGCTGCAAATAAAATCGATGTGGAGGAATCAAGTCCTGCAACTCTAAAATCTGCGTTTCCACAGCACCCGGTCGTTCCCGTAAGCGCGCTGACTGGATACAATTCAGATAATCTTTATTCAACGATGATAAAACACTTCGGTAAAAGACGGCGCAGATGGAGGTAGATAGATTGACAAAAAAAGAAGATGGAATCTCATTTAATTTAATATCTCGTCATAAATTAGAAGGATTAAATTCTGATGAAAAATTACAGTTTATATTAGCTGAAGTTAAGAAAGGAAAAATCTTGGTCTTGGAACACGGTCTTACGCCTTTAGAACAGACTAAATTGATAGAAAACACAATGAAGGAAATTGAGGAAGATACTTTTATTGGCGTGGAGATGGACGGTTATGGCCAAGATAACCTTACATTTTTCCAGAAACTTTTAGGGGCGTCAAAAAAACAGCGTATAACTTTTATTGGACCTGCAAATCTATTAAAGATGGTTCATAAAGACAATCATATGATTCAAACTAAAATTATACCCGGTAAGATGGGAGCCAAGTAGAAATGCCACATCAATGTCTAAAATGTGGAAAGGTATTCGAGGAAGGTTCTTCTCAACTTTTGAAAGGCTGTGAGAATTGTGGAGGAAACCGCTTCTTTTTTACAAAGGAGCCGTTAAATGAAGAAGAACGAAAAGCAATGATGGAAAGATTGGGAAAGGATATAGATTCGGCCATAACAGAGTTAATGGATGATGCAGTTGATAACTCTGGAAACTGGGTAAAAGTAAAACCAACAGATCTTCGCAAAGCTATGGAAAAGCACATGCCTGAAAAACAAGAAATAACAACAGACAAAAAAGAAATTACAGATGAAGAACACAGAAAAGCCATTATTGAAAAAATTAAAGCTGAATCCAAGAAACATGATACACCCGGAACAATAGATGTTGAGGCACCTGGTAAATACAAAATAGATCTGAAAGGGTTACTCGAAGAGGAACCAATCATAATACAGAAAGACGGTTCCTACACTATTCATTTGCCTTCTGTTTTTAAAATGCTAGACAAAAGAAAAAAGGGTTAGAGTGAAATTCTTTTAAAACTTCAATCTCTCGTGCAGTTTTACAACTGCTTCAACTGCCTCTTTTGCTTTCTCTATTCTCTCTTCAGCCTGGAGCCGTGACATACCTGGCCCAGAAATTCCAAAACCAACTGGTTTATTATATTCGACTGCAAGATCGGCGATTTTTCTTGCTGCATGCTGAATTACGATATTGTCGTGCTCGGTTTCGCCTTCTATCACTGCACCTATTGCAACTACGCCGTCTATGTTTTTCTTTTCGAGTAATTTCTTTATCGGCAGTCCCATATCAAAAACGCCTGGAACTTTTACTATTTGTATTATTTCTGCACCGAGGAATTTTGCGTGTTCCTTTGCCCTTTCAAGCATCATCATTGTTATATCATAGTTAAATTCTGAAACAACAGCCCCAATTCTAATTTTTTCTTCTTTTGCCATTTCATTCACTCCTTAACTTTTTAATGGTCCTGCATCCTTGAATCCCTCTCTTAGACCCGTACCTGCTTTCTTAACAAGATTTTCGGGTTTGAAAAGTAAGTCTAAAGCGTTTAACGCGTGCTCTCTTGCACGCCTATCTGCAAGCCAGGCAAGTTCTTTTTCAGTTTTCGCCTCGTCTTCATGTACAAAAACTTCAAGGATGTGCTTGTTGCACATTAGTTGAGTTTTTATAAGAGCGGTGCTTGCTTCATGAGCGCACTGCTTGTCAATTGGCTTTGGGCCAGGCATCCCAAGAGCCATAACAATATCACAACTTTGTTCCTCAAACAATTTTTTACATGCCACTGGCAGATCTTTAATACCTGGAACCGTGTAACGTATTATCTTAAATCCAGTTTGTCTTGATTTCAGCTCATCTATAGCTGCTTTTCCCATGTCATATCGCGCAAATGTCGTGTCAGCGATACCGATTCTCTTCATTTATTCTCAAGCCTCTCCATGTCTTTTTGGAATTCATATGCAGAAATAATTTTACTGATGATTCTCCTAGTTCCCTCTAGATCGCTTCCACCCTTGAATTCAGAAAGACGAACAACTTTAGTGTTAATTTTTCGTTTCTTTAACTCAGATTTAATCCTATTTTCGTCATGTATTTGATCAAAACCTAGAGCAATAACATCTGGCTTTATTTCTTCTACAATTTTATACATGTCGTCTTCGTGTCCAAGATAAGCTTCGTCAACAACCTTCAATTCTTTAATCAAATTCAATCTAACTTCTTGAGGATTAACAGGTTCGTGTTTAAGTTTTCTAACTGTAGAATCAGTCGCAATAACAACTACTAATTTATCACCGAGCCTCTTTGCTTCTTTCAAATAATAAATGTGTCCCATGTGCAATAGATCAAATGTTCCAGTTGCCATTACTTTGACCATTTTTTCCACGCTTCAACTATTTCTTTTCCTTCTAAAAAAACGAGGTCGTGATCATTGGCATACCTTTTTGCCTTATCTTTCGATAGAGCTTTGCCGTCATCTCCCATTATTTCGCAACCGCTTCCTGTTGGAATAAGGTCAGCCATTTTCATCATTGATACGACAAGCTCGGTATGTCCGCTCCTTTCGTTGAGAAGATTTTCTGCAGCAACACAAATTGGAATATGTCCTGGGGATCTGAACTCCGTTCCAAATAATCTCGTTGCATGACCGTCGTTTAAATTTTCGATTTTTTTTGCAAATTCGGCGAATCTTTTCATGGTTAAACTGCGATCAATATCAGTGATGCCCGTGAATGTATTTCTATGATTAATGTAAAGTGAAAATGAGGATTTTGTATCGTACGGTATATCGTTAGGCGTAAGCGCTTTTAAAACAGGGTATTTATCGTTTATTGCTGAATACATATCAGCCAAGAACGGAAGTTTTAATTTATTTGCTATCTCTTTGGAAATCATAAGAAAAATAAGTCCACCGCCATCTTTTCTCATTGTCCTTATAGATTCGGGCGTGGCAAACTCTGATGATATTACTAAATCTGTCTCTCCTTCCCTTTTGTCATCATCGTAGATCAAGATAAATTTTCCTTTTCGCAAATCAGATATTGCCTTTTCTATATTTTTTATAAATTCACCCAACCGCAGAACCCCTCCCCTTAAAATAAATTTTGGGTTGCTACTCAGAAATTGGTGGGATGGGTTTAGTCCTTTTCTTGGATGCCAGATATCTGGTTATATAACCAGCTATACGATTCCTTAAAAGTTTGCTGCTAACATCGGTCAGTTCAGAAACCCTCTCCTTATTGTGCTGAAAATCACCGTGTTTAAATTGTTCAGGATACTTCTTCGTAAGCTCTATCGCAATTTTTTTTATGAATGTTTGTCTAATATTTCCCAGGTTATCACCTTTGGATATGAGTTGATGTGAGAAGTCCGAATACCTTTTTGTTATTTAAACTATATGGTAGAATAAAATATACTTTGAAAAAAGAAAAACAGTTTTGTATATGCAACTACTTCATGGTTGCTGGAGGAAAGAATAATGCCTGCTGAATTTAGTGATTATAATGGGAACCCTGTGATTGTTTTAAAAAGGAATGAGAGTGATATGTATCCTCTGAGATTTGGTGTGAGTAAGGCAAAGTTAATTCTTGACCATATAGAGGATATCAAGAAATTTGTGAAAGAAAATTCGAAATAAATTTAAAAATTTGTCGTCATTGATTTCGTATAATGCACTTTTGCTTTAATTTTTAGGTTCTCAGCAGATATAAATAATGGTGCTTGTATAATCCGCGTCGGGGGAGTAGGTAATTTCGTCAAAAAAACGGTCTCTAAAAGCTCTTGCAAATAAAGAAATTGATAGGTTGGAAGAGTATGCCCTTCATAGCAACGTAATGAGGAAACTCGGTGCAATGGTTTTTAACTCTGGTCCTTACGGTTATGCCTCGAAAATCATCAGTAAATTTAGAGATGACAAACTTGTTGAACAAATAAAACAAGATTCAGTTCCTCAACACGTAGCAATAATCATGGATGGAAATAGACGTTTTGCTAGAGAACTAGGTTTGGATCCAAATGTGGGTCATCTGTTTGGAAGAGATAAATTAGAACAGGTTCTGGAGTGGTGCTTTGAATTAGGGATAAAAAATTTGACCGTGTACGCTTTTTCAACGGAAAATTTTCAGAGGGATGGTGCCGAAGTTCAAACGCTTATGGATTTATGTAAAAAAGAGCTAGACAGAGCAGCAAAAGACTCTCGTATACATAAAAACAAGGTTAGAATAAGAATTCTTGGAAAGATAGATTCTTTACCTGACAATCTATCAAAATCGGCTCAATACCTAATGGATAAAACAAGAAATTATGAAAAGCATTCTTTCAATATAGCACTGGCATATGGTGGGAGAGAAGAGATAATCCACGCCATAAAAGAAATAGCTAGTGATGTTAAAAAAGATAAATTAAAGATTGACGACATTAAAGAACCAATTGTTTCAAAGTATCTTTATACAAATGGTCTCCCTGACCCAGATTTAATACTTAGAACTTCAGGTGAGGAAAGAATCTCTAATTTTCTATTATGGCAACTGGCATATTCAGAATTATACTTTTCAGATGTGTACTGGCCAGCTTTTCAAAAAAGAGATTTTCTAAAGGCGATTAGAACCTGCCAACAGAGAAAAAGAAGATTTGGAAAATAATTTACTGGTCATCCGAAGTTTCTGAGTTTTCCTCGTTTTCTATTTCATCTGCGATCTTTGCCAATTTTGCAAATTGATAGTGGAAAAAATAGAGAACAGCGCTCGCACCGAGAAATATAATTGAGAAAGCAAGGATTGTATTTGGGTATGTGGTTTGAGAAAATTCGTAGATTTGTCCAACAATACTTGAGCCGCCACTTCCAATAATAAAAGAGCTAATTTTAAGGAAGATAACTATTATCAGAAGAAAAATTCCTAAAAACAATAGAAGTTTAAAGAGAAAACCAGTTTTAAAGTCGTTATGGACTGAAAAATATTTTTCCTTTACCATGTCAATCAATTTTCGGAAGAACTATCAGGTGTGCTCAATGCACTCTCCACTTTGCCTTGTAGTTCATTTAGTTTTTCTTTTGTCCTTCCTTCCTGTTTTTCAAGAGTGCTTTTTCTTAATTCCAAAGCCTCTTTGTTTGATTTTAACTCTTTTACAATATCCTCTTTGCCTTTAGCTTTTATTAGAATGGCTCCCATACTCTTGTAAATCGGTGTTTTTTCATCCGTTTTATCCAATTCTTCTAATGTTTCATCGACTTCCTTTAATCTTAAGTCTACCTGTTGTCGCTGTTGAATTATCATTTGAAGTTGAATTCTCATTTGTTGTAACCTAGCTAATTGGTCCTGCAGTTGTTTTGATATTTCCGCATCTACCATGAATATGCACCTTTTTCTCGTAATAATGTGTTCGCCTATTAAAGGTATTGCAATAATCTGCAAAACAAGGAGGCAGGAGGCAACTTTTATATGAATAAATATATTTAAATACTTAGCAAACAATAAATAAATAGAAAATATTATATAGAAAGACGAGAATATACTAGATACAATACAATTATTTGATTTGGGGGATAAAAAATGAAAAAAAATGATAAGATAGTTGTTTTATTAGGAGTAGCAATTTTAATCATAGCATCAATTGGAATTTATGTATGGACCTATGACGAGGCAAAGACATGTTTTCCAAGTGCAAAGGATCTCTCTCAAGTTTGTGGTGTTTTCTCTGATGAGGTAGATGCAGTAACTGTCTCTGATAGTAATGCTTTTTATTCTTTGATTGTGACTCCCTTGGCGTGCCATTATTATAGTGATGGTGCCCAATTTGTTGCTCCTCTTTATGTTATGAATTTTGATGAGCCTTCCAGTGCTGTTGTTAGAGCAAGAGAAATGATAGGTTCACCCTCCAATGAACTTGTCGTTGAATCTGGTTCTTCTAAATATGTCTCTTTGAAGGTTATAGAAGATTATTGGGAAAGTAGCAAGGCTGTTATCCTCATTGAGGAAAGTCAGGCTGGTTATAATCTTGGTGTTTTGGTAGCTCCTTTGGCATCTTATCTTAGCGCTCCTGTTATAGTTACAGATAAAACTGACTCGGATGTAACGGATGTCCTTCGGGATCTTGGTGTTGAGTATTCGCTTGTTTGTGGCAATATTGATGGTTATGGTAATACTTTGAAGTTTGATTGTGCTGATGACGTTGTTAATTTGTCTATTGATATTGTTCAGAATAAGTTTGGCGAGGTTGGTTATATTACTTTGACAAATCCCGTTGATGCATGGTCTCCAAAAGTATTAGATAGCACTTCATTTACACTTGGGCCAAAGACGATACCGTCTGGTGCTAGCACAAGACTTGCTCAAGCTTTACTTAAGGGCGGAGCTAATGTTTTAGGCACTTTTGAAATACCAAATGATTACAAATATGCTCTTATAAAATTCGAAGGTATAAACCTCGACTCAGAAGATGTTGATAATTTTGGCGATTCTGCCAATTTTAAAGCTGGTGCAGATCTTCCAGATATACCAGTGCCTCTTCAGAGCTATGAAGGTTTTCAGGGTTCAACTAGCCAAGGTGGTATTGCAGAGAGAGACGCAAATGGTAAATTAACCACAGATAAGGTATATGGTGAGACTGTACTGTATGACCGCGGTGGCGTGACTTATAAAGTTACATGCACCGGACAGTGGATGCTTAAGAAACAGGGAAGCGTAATGGCAAATGTTGTCGTGGAAAAACTTGAAAATCCAGTTTATGAAATGATGAAAAATCTTTCGTCCGTTGCACCTTATTTGACAGCTTATCATAAGGGTATTGTTTTTGGTAAACCAGAATTTGCTTTTACTGCCGATGATGATGTACTGACAGAAGAGGGAACGACCAGTGCTGGTTTCTATCTGCCTCGAAGGAATCCCAGAATCACCGATAGCGCAAATAGACATTTTTTTGATGTAATTCACAAGCCGTTGAATAATCTGCTGGCAAAGATCGCAGATATAAAATTAGTTGATGACCGAGATATCAAGACCTTACGCGATTATTATGCCGAGTCTCCAGTTTATATTGCCCTAGTTGGTGGTGCTACAGTTCTACCAAACTTCATTTATCAGAACTCTGTGGAGCCCGTAGACTATTGGAATGGGCAGTATTCATGGGGTGTTGGTACACCAAGTGATGTACCTTATGGTAATATTGATCCAAAACTATACGACTGGTCCAACCTTGCAAACGATATTTTTACAGAATATCCTCAACAAGAGAATATAGTAGGGCGTATAACTGGTTGGGATGTCCAAGACGCAAGTGCTCTAATTGCTAGGAACGTCTTTTATTCTGATATCATTGATGATTTAGGTGAGTGGAAAGATAGTGCTACGGTTCTGACTGGAGCGGGGCTAGATTTTCAACAGCCTCCTATTAAATTCCCGATAGCTAAACTATTTGGTGCAGCCCATCCCGGCGAGCCAATGAAACTATGGACCGGATTTGGCGAAATTTCTCTTGACAGGTCTATTGAATTGGAAAAATCATTAGGATTTAAAAATGTATATTCTGCCTATGGTGAAGCAGCTAACAGAGTGGGATTCAGTGATGACTCTATTGAAAAACTGAAGCATGACACAGGTATTCTGAATAAATTCTTCTTCTTTAAGACACAGATGAGAAAAATCATTGGAGCAGAAGCTGTAAAAGGAGGACAAATGATAGAAGGTGCCAACTTCATCTTTATGAATGGGCATGGGAATATGGCCATTATTGCCATGGACGGCATCGATTTAACGGCTTCTGGTTTTGGTGGTCCGATTGCACACTTTTTATTAAAACGGATTTTACAGTTAGTTAGTCCTTATACTGGACCGGGCTCCTCTCTTGCAACCCATTGTCAATATATTACAAGAGAAGTAGAAACTATGAAACTTGGTCCATCCTTTTTATGGCTTGAAAGCTGTATTACTGGAAAAATCGACGGTATGTATCCAAAGGGTTCTCTTGGGCAGGCATTCTTGCATGCAGGTGTAACATCCTTAATTGCATCCCCAACTGGCTCTAACATAGAGGGTGGCTATCTTGAACCTAAGAAAAGACTAAGCGATAACCCGATCTCGGTTTGGAGCGCATATATAAAAGCAAAATTAAATGCAAGAAAGGGAATCTATCCTGATCCTCACTTCGGCAACTTAATCTACACTGATCTGGTTAATTGTCTGAATGAGAAAGATTCCTCGATTGGAATGGCGCTAAGAGAGGCCAGAAACAAATATTTACCACAAGATGCTAGCTGGAAGCTATGGTGGTCTCCACCACTGGTAACTACTGGCGATCTCTTGCAAGATATTGAAATACAAAACACATACTCTGAGAGGATGGCTAGTGCGGCTTTGAAAGATCCATATATGATGCAGAACAAATACACTTCATACCAGGAGTATATGCTCTTCGGTGATCCTGCATTGAATCTATATGAACCTCTAAATGAAGGCGGCAAGTAACTCTCTAATTTTTTCTTTTTATCTTCTTTGACGATGATACTAGATTAGATAAATGACAAAATGGAACAATTCATAACGAGCAAACGTAGGTATTAATAACGTTTTAATAGAAGGCCAAACTCCCATCTTTTTTTGCTTTTATTAACCCTCTATGAAGAGAATAAGCACCTATTGTTACAAAAATTACGCACCATCCTCCAAGTATCAAAATATATTCTATTAATTCTGAATTAGGTATCCCGGGAATTAATGATAATCTTAACCCTTCTATAGAATAGTAGAATGGAACAAACTTGGCGATCGTCTGTAAAAATTCATTAGGCAGGACAGTTATCGGGAAATAAACAGGACAAAAAAAGATAGCAATGCTTTGCATCAGAGGAACCATGTCGCCTATATTTTTTATCCAAATAGTTAACCCTCCAAGTATCATGCCGATGCCGGTCATCATTATGATAGATAGAAGAAAAAATATTAATGTGAATATACTGGCTGTTGCGAATACGCTTATTCCAAATAATGCGTATCCGAAAATTACAAGAAGAATAA